>Ga0137306_100762_pt1 | contig 35400 bp, 35 predicted proteins | sample Inofroosms_March_FD_97187 | JGI IMG/M metagenome (GOLD analysis project Ga0137306, IMG submission 97187) | Mouse cecal microbial communities from Vienna, Austria - N-Acetylneuraminic and N-Acetylglucosamine D2O microcosms_March | ecosystem: Host-associated > Mammals > Digestive system > Large...
CGCCTAAAGATCATTTATCTGAAAGGAGACCATTTATGGATCAGACATTTATGAAAGAAAAAAAGATACTGCCGCTGGTGCTGTCCATGTCTCTGCCCATGGTAATCTCCATGGCAGTCAATGCACTGTACAACATTGTGGACAGTTATTTTGTGGCAAAACTAAGCGAAGACGCCATGACCGCACTGGCGCTGGTTTACCCGGTGCAGAATCTGATTAATGCCATTGCCATCGGTTTTGCCATCGGTATCAATGCCTGCGCCGCTTTTTATCTGGGCGCCGGAAAACAGAAGCAGGCCGATGAAGCTGCCACTCAGGGCCTTATTCTCAATCTTCTTCACGGAGTAATTCTTACGATTTTAAGCATTGCCGGAATACCTGCGTTTCTCAGGATGTTTTCCTCAGATGAAACGGTAATCCGGCTTGGGCTGGCTTACGCCAGCCGGGCGTTCCTGTTCGCTGTATTTATTACCACGGGGCTTTCTTTTGAGAAGATTTTCCAGGCTGTGGGACGGATGCAGGTATCCATGTTCTGCATGATGTGCGGTTTTCTTGCCAATATCATTCTGGACCCGCTGATGATTTTCGGTATCGGTCCCTTCCCGGCCATGGGTATTGCGGGAGCCGCCTATGCTACCGGAATCGGCCAGTGCTTTTCTTTGCTGGTCTACCTGCTGTTTTACTTCTTCCGTCCGATTCCGTTAAAAATAAGCCGAAGAGCAATGCAGCCTGATAAAGAAGTAATTACCAGAATGTATGCTATCGGCATTTCCGCCACACTGACCATGGCGTTGCCTTCCCTGCTGATTTCCGTGTTAAACGGAATCCTGTCGGCTTTTTCGGGGGCTTATGTGCTGGTGCTGGGGGTTTACTACAAATTACAGACCTTTATTTACCTGACGGCCAACGGAATTATTCAGGGCATCCGCCCTCTGATGGGCTACAATTACGGGGCCGGAGAATCAGAACGGGTACGGGAAATTTACCGCACTTCCCTGAAACTGATTATGGGGGTTATGCTGGCGGGAACACTGCTTTCCTGGGTCATTCCCGAACAGTTAATCGGACTGTTTACCGCCAATCCGCAAACCATTCAAATCGGCATAACCGCTTTGCATATCATCAGCCTGGGCTTTATTGTATCTGCAGTTTCCGTCACCAGCTCCGGAGCCCTGGAAGGACTGGGGAAAGCCAGGCCGGCTTTGTATATCTCACTGCTGCGCTATGTAGTCATTATCATACCGGCAGCATTTCTGTTCAGCAGATTTGCAGGAGCAGCAGGGGTATGGTTTGCATTCTGTTTTTCCGAATTTGTCACAGCGGGCTGCTCCCTGCTGATTTACCGGAAAGCTGTTGAAATACCACAGTGATTTCCGGTAAAAACAAATCCCGTATTCCAGAATATCCGTATATCCCTCCCGCTCCAGTTCTTCCCGGTATTTTTTCTCCTCTATCTGCCGGAGGGCTTCCTGACAGCCCGCCTCCATATCCTGAATTTTTTTCGCTACTTTCGGCTCCAGAATAATGGCTCTGCCCGTGCGGATTCTCTGAGTCCGCAGAATCAAATCCGCACGTCCCAGTCCTGTTTCCCGGTTGGAGCGGACACGGTATTTCCTGCTCCGCTGCATCAGCCCTGTGAGAAATCCATGGTAATACCTTTCTCCATAATCAAAATAGCTGATGCTCTCCTCAGGAAACCCTGAAATTTCTTCCCCTGTCTGTTCCGTATCTCCCTCATCAAGGGCCGTAAATAAGGAAGACATATCAAAGGTCTTTCGTTTTTTATCAAACCAGGTGCGGATGGTATTTCGATAAATATAAGAAACCCCACTGTTTGGAATAGCCATGGTGACATACTGATGCAGGACGGATTTTGCGGATATTCAAAATAAAAAAGAATGTGGAGGTAACAGACAATGACAAAGACGATTTTTGAGGAACTGGGCGGCAAATACGAAAGACAGGGTGAATATTTAATTCCATGTATAACTTTACCCGCCGAAGAAGAACAGCCGACAGGCTGAATACATACCTTGCCGACATTGACAGGCAGGCACAGGAACGCTTTGAAAGGCTCATAGAGGGCATGAAACAGGCACAGGGCAAACGTATATAATATATTCAATATGCAAGGAGGTCAAAAATGTTTGAATATATGACGTCACAAGAAGCAGAAAATAAGTGGAATATATCTGTTCGACGGGTACAGCGTTTGTGCAAGGAAAATCGGATTGATGGAGCTATGAATATAAATCGTGTATGGCTTATTCCTAAAACAGCTAAGAAGCCTGCCGATGGCAGATACAAGATAAACAAGGAACAGAAAGAATGAAATCAATAGCATTTTGATTTATAAGGGATTTTTTCTGAAAAGCAATTGAAAACGGGCGATACAACCCGGAATCTGGCAGCGTGTAAAAGGTTTTTGACAGTGTTTCAAAGGTATGTCAAAGCCTGTTGATAGATGATTTTTTTGTAAATGAGTTATTATCAGATGGAGGTCACATATATGGAAATTAAGAAGAAATTAAAAGATGCAAGAGCAAACGCTGGTTTGACACAAGAACAGGTTGCTGAAAAAATTATGGTTTCAAGACAGACCATATCAAATTGGGAAAATGGAAAATCTTTACCAGACATCATTAGCATTATAAACTTGAGTGACCTTTATCAAATTAGTTTAGATGAACTATTGAAAGGAGACACAAAAATGAAAGAAAAGATTGAGAAAGATGTAAAGGTTGCGGAAGGTAATAAGAGATTAATATTAAGAACAGCGATCCTGCTTTTTGCTGTTTCGATAATATATTCGATTAGTACTTTGGTGGGCGGTGCGTTTAATGACTTCTGCGAGGCTGCTATAAGATGGGTAGTGTTAGGCATTGGTGTTGCGTTTGCTACGACATATTCCAGCCAAAAAGAATCCGGAAAAATATAAAAAATCCAAAGAAGAAGAAAATGGAAAAATCTGAATGGATACGCTGTCCTGTTTGTGGCAACAAAACTCGTGACAGAATTAGAAAAGTGATTTTGTCAAGATTAGTTGACACATTTTCCTCAGGGATTTTGCATCCTGTGCTGCTTCTTTCAGGGAATCATAGTATCGCTGTCGTTTTATCATGGGAGGAAGGCCTCCATCAGAGGAGCAGATCCTCCGGTTATTCCAATAGCTGATGAAATATCTCCGGATGCCATATTGACAGACTGCATCCCGGTAAAGCCGGCTGGTATACCGGCTTCCCCTGTCACTGTGGATGAACGCCCCGCGGATGCCTGGATATGCCCTCGCTGCATTTTCCAGTGTCTGCACACATAACGGGGCTTTCATGTCAGTGTCCGTCGCCAGGCCTGTCAGATAATCTTCCTCCCTTCCCCGTCGTTCCCGGATATCCATGAATTTTTCCCAGTCCGCCGGATTCAGTTTGCCTTTTACCTGATTTTCATGCCGGGCAAATTCTCCTGCCAGGGAATCCCCAGGACATGCCATAGCATTTTTGTAAGTCCTCTGTTTTGCCGATTTCAACGTTACCAGAATCACCGGATACCGGCACATTTCCCCGGTATATGTTTCCCCGGCTTTTTCAATGGCAAGGCCGGAAAACAGCTCCCGGTTCTGCCGGTTTTTTCCGGGTCTCCGGTATTGCTTTTCCATATTATATCCCAGGAGGGAGACAGTTACAACAATTCTTTCAAAATCTGATTTATCATGCCGGGATTTGCCTTTCCCTTCATGGCCTTCATGGTCTGGCCCACCAGAAATCCAATGGCTTTTTCCTTTCCGTTCCGGTAATCTTCCACGGATTTTGGGTTATCCTTTATCACCTGTTCCACGACAGCGCGAAGTTCCCCTTCGTCGTTGACGGTTTTCAGTCCATGGTCTCTGACATAAGCATCCGGGTCGATGTCCTCGTCAAATATTTTCTCAAATACTTCTTTCGCCACTGTGCTGTTAATGCTGCCTTCTTCTGTCAGGGCAATCAGTTTTGCCAGATGTTCCGGTGAAAAACGGATTTCCTCCGGCTCCATTTCCCGTTCCTTTAAGAGGCGCATGGTCTCTCCCATCAGCCAGTTGCTTACTTTTTTCGGTTTCCGGCACAGCTCTGCGGTGGCTTCAAACAAGTCAGCCAGATGTTTGGACGAGGTGATAATCTCCGTATCGTAATCAGGCAGTCCGTACTCCTGCCGGTACCTTGCCATTTTCTCCGGGCGCAGTTCCGGCTGCCCTGCCTTAATCTCTGCAATCCATTCCTCACTGATGGAAAGGGGAGCCAGATCCGGCTCCGGAAAATACCGGTAATCCTGAGCGTCTTCCTTGCTGCGCATGGGGTAGGAATACTCTTTTCCATCATCCCATCTTCTGGTTTCCTGGATTACCTGTTTTCCCTCTTCCAGCAAATCAATCTGCCGGTTTTTCTCGTGTTCAATGGCTCTGGCAATAGCTTTAAAAGAGTTCAGATTCTTCATTTCCGTCCGGGTGCCCAGCTCCTCTGCGCCTGCTTCCCGTACCGACAGGTTCACATCCGCCCGCATGGAGCCCTCGTTCAGTTTGCAGTCGGAGGCCCCCAGATACTGAATCATCATCCGCAGCTTTTCCAGATAAGCAATGACTTCTTCTGCCGAACCCATATCCGGCTCGGAAACAATTTCTATTAATGGCACACCGGAACGGTTGTAGTCCACCAGAGAACAGTCACCCCACTCGTCATGAATTAATTTCCCCGCGTCCTCCTCCATATGGATTTCATGGATTCCGATGGTTTTCGTTCCGGCAGAGGTTTCAATCTCAATTCCTCCATCCCGGCAGATGGGCAGATAGAGCTGGGAAATCTGGTAGTTCTGGGGATTATCCGGGTAAAAATAATTTTTCCGGTCAAATTTACAGTTCCTGGTTATGGTACAGCCGGCGGCAAGGCCCACTGCCATGGCGTATTCCACTACTTTCTTATTCAGAACCGGAAGGGACCCCGGCATTCCGGTGCATACCGGACAGGTATGGGTATTGGGCGCTCCTCCAAATGCTGTGGAACAGCCGCAGAAAATCTTTGTTTTGGTGGCAAGCTCCACGTGGACTTCCAGTCCGATGACCGTTTCATATTCTTTGCTCATGTCCTCACCTCCTGTTCTGTTCAAATGCATAAGCTGCCTGCAGAATCTTTTTTTCCTGGAAACAGCCGCCGATTAACTGCAGTCCGATGGGAAGTCCTTTTCTATCTATCCCGCAGGGCAGGGTCATGGCCGGCAGTCCTGCCAGATTTACAGAGACTGTATAAATATCTCCCAGATACATCTTTAAGGGGTCCTCCAGGCTCTTTCCGATTTCCGGCGCAGTGGTGGGCGCCGCCGGGCCAAGAATCACGTCGTATGTTTCAAAAGCCTGGTCAAAAGCCTGTTTGATCAGTGCTTTGGTGCGCAGAGCTTTCAGGTAATAAGCGTCATAATAACCGGAACTCAGCACAAAGGAGCCCAGCATAATCCTTCGTTTCACCTCCGGGCCGAACCCTTCGGAGCGGGATTTTTTGTACATCTGATGAAGCCCTTCGTATTCCTGGCTGCGGTATCCGTATTTCACTCCGTCAAACCGTGCCAGGTTGGAGCTGGCTTCAGCACATGCAATGACATAATAAGCCGGAATTGCGTACTCCACCAGGCTTAAATCAAATTCTTCCACCAGGGCGCCCTGCGCTTCCAGCACTTTTGCCGCCGCAAGAACAGATTCCCGCACTTCCCCATTCAGCCCTTCCCCCAGATAATCTTTCGGAATTCCGATTTTCATACCTTTTACATCTTTTTTCAGTGCGGAAATAAAATCCGTATCCTTCCGGTTCAGGGAAGTGGAATCTTTCCTGTCATAAGAAGTAATCACTTCCAGAACGGCCGCGCAGTCCGCCACATCCTTTGCCACCGGCCCAATCTGGTCCAGAGAGGAGCCGTAAGCAATCAGCCCGTACCGGGAAACCGTTCCGTAGGTGGGCTTTAGCCCTGTCACGCCGCAGAATGCGGCTGGCTGTCGAATGGAGCCGCCTGTATCGGAGCCCAGTGCATAAAAACATTCCTGAGCCGCCACCGCCGCACAACTTCCTCCGGAGGAACCGCCCGGCACATGCTTCGGATTCCAGGGGTTCCGGGTAATCCCAAAGGCTGAGGTTTCCGTGGTGCTCCCCATGGCAAATTCATCCATATTGGTTTTGCCCAGAATCACCGCACCCGCTTTCTGCAGATTCAGCACTGCTTCCGCTGTGTATGTGGGCACAAAATTTTCCAGGATTCTGGAACTGCATGTGGTCCGCAGCCCTTCGATGCACAGATTATCCTTGATTGCCGCGGGAACCCCGGCCAGCGGCCCTTCCAGTTCTCCTCTGCTAATTTTTTCCTGTATTTCGGCTGCCTGTTTCAGGGCGCCTTCTTCGTCCAGCGTCACATAACTGTGTATCTCCGGCTCCGCCTGATGGATTTGCTCCAGCGTCGCCTGTACTGCTTCTGTCACGCTGATTTCCTTATGCTTTATCTTTTCCGCAAGCTGCAGCGCGGTAAATTGTCTGATTTCTTTCACTGACATGGACATTCCCTCTCTCATTCCACTGTTTTCGGTACCTGATAACTTCCCTCCCGGACTTCCGGCGCATTTTTCAGCATATTTTCACGGTCATCCCCGTTTGTCACCACATCTTCCCGAAACACATTATTTACAGGAAATACATGGGACATGGGCTCCACGCCGGAAGTATCCAGTTCGTTCAGTTTGTCAATATAATCCAGCATTTCCTCCATATCCTTTCTGGCCCGTTCCCGCTCCTCCTGGGAAAGCTCCAGCTTAGCCAGAATTCCCACATATTCCATGGTTTCATCTGAAATCACATTTCTGCCCTGTTTCTTTTCCATTGTTTCCAATCCTTCTTCCCTCCTAATCCCTGACTTTGATATGCACTTCCCGAAGCTGCTGCTCTGTCACCTGATTCGGCGCGCCGCACATAAGATCCTGGGCATTTCCGTTCATAGGATACGCAATCACTTCGCGGATGTTTTCTTCTCCCCGCAGCAGCATCAGCATACGGTCAATCCCCGGCGCCATGCCTGCGTGGGGCGGCGCCCCGAACTGAAACGCGTGATAGAGGGCGCCGAATTTGCTCTTCAGCGTTTCCTCATCATATCCTGCAATTGCAAAGGCTTTCACCATAACCTGTAAATCGTGGTTGCGGACCGCGCCGGAAGACAGCTCCACTCCGTTGCACACAATGTCGTACTGATATGCCAGAATGTCCAGGGGATCCATGGTTTCCAGCGCTTCCAGCCCGCCCTGGGGCATGGAGAAGGGATTGTGGGTGAAGGTCAGTTCTTTCGTCTGAGGATCCTGCTCAAACATGGGAAAATCATTGACATAACAGAACCGGAACGCATTTTTTTCCAGTAAGCCCAGCTTATCTCCCAGTTCCGTACGAATCATACCTGCAAAGTAAGCCGCCCGTTCTTCCCTGTCCGCCATAAAAAATATGGTGTCTCCTGTCTCAGGGCCGGCAAGGCTGCGGAACTCCTCTTTTAATTCTTCCGGTATAAACTTGTCAATGGGCCCCTTAAAGCTGCCGTCTTCCATCACTTCCAGATAACCCAGTCCGCCCATGCCGATTCCGGTGGCAAATTTCAGCAGTTTCCCATGAAAACTTTTGGACATTTCCGCATGTACCCGGAGGGCCCGCACGGTTTTTCCAAGGAAAGGCTGAAAGGTACATTTCTGAAAAAATTCTGTCAGATCCATAATCCGCAGAGGATTCCGCAAATCCGGCTTGTCGGTGCCAAACTCCAGCATAGCCTGTTTATAGCTGTACACAGGGTAGGGAGCCTTTGTAACTGTGCTTCCCTCCGGTGCAAATTTTTCAAAAACTGCGGACAATACTTCTTCTCCCACCTGAAATACATCTTCCTGGTCGGCAAAGCTCATTTCAAAATCAAGCTGGTAAAATTCTCCCGGCGAGCGGTCTGCTCTGGCGTCCTCATCCCGGAAGCAGGGGGCTATCTGGAAATACCTGTCAAAACCGGATACCATCAGAAGCTGTTTGTACTGCTGGGGCGCCTGAGGCAGCGCGTAAAATTTCCCCTTGTATTTTCTGGAAGGAACAATATAATCTCTGGCTCCTTCCGGGGAAGAAGCACAGAGAATCGGGGTCTGGATTTCCAGAAATCCCAGTTCTGTCATTTTCTCCCTCAGATATGCAATGACCCTGGAACGGAAAATAATGTTGTCTTTTACTTTCTGGTTCCGCAAATCCAGATAGCGGTATTTCAAACGCACATCTTCCCGCACTTCTCTGCTGGTCATCACTTCAAAGGGCAGAGGTGCATATACGTCTCCCAGAATCTGAATTTCCTTTGCTTCCAGCTCTATGGTTCCCGTGGGAATCTTCGGGTTGTACGTATCCTCATCCCGCTGTTCGACAATACCCTGAATGGATACCGCCTGCTCCCGGCGGATTCCCTCTAGCAGCTTCCCATCCCGAATCACCACCTGCATCACAGCGTACATGTCTCTCAAATCAATAAAAGAAACGCCGCCATGGTCCCGGATGTTTTCCACCCATCCGGCTGCCCGGATGGTCCGTCCGATATCTGTTTCACTCACTTTGTTTAATGTTATGTCTCTGTAAATACTGCTCATAATTCCCACTCCTTTTTGCGTATCCGTGAGCTGCGCAATCCAGCAGGGAAGATTTACCGCACCCTGCTCGCCGCGCGCGAGCGGATTGCCTGGCAATAGATTTCCTTTCCGCGAGCTGCGCATCCTATAAGATAAAAAAACCCCGGAATACTTTCGTATTCCGGGGCGAATCTCTTCCAGGGAAATCCGCGGTACCACCCGCATTGAAAGACTGCTTCCCGCTGCACAGCATCAGGAACATCTGCTTTCCACTCTTATGCTTAACGCGCACAACGTACTGGCCTGCCCGCCATGAATCTTTTCCCATAAGCTGCTTAACCAGTCTGCTCCGGAGCGTTCCCTTTATCTCCTCTTCCAAACGGCGCTCTCAGTCGGTGACGCCATATTCCTGTCGGCTTCTGAAAACAAGAGTCTCCTTCAACGCTTTACTAAGTTGATATTTTTTAGTTATGGGTTATCTTAGCACAGATTATTCTGTTTTGCAAGAAAAATTTACAATTTAAATTTATTTGCCTGGTCATTCTGCCTGCGGCTCAGTTCTACCAGTCCCCTGGTATCTTCGGTACACTCGTCAATGGTCTGAGACAGAAGGGTCATGCTGGCGCTGGTTTCTTCTGTGGACGCCGCACTCTCCTCCACCACGCTTGCCAGACTGTTGGCAGAGTCTGTAACAATCTGCTTCAGGGAATTCAGAATCTCTGTCTGTCCGCCGATTTCTTTTGTCACTTCTTCAACCATGGCTACTTCTTCTTTCAAATGCTGAAATGCAACTCTGGTTTCCTGCAGACATTTCTGCTGCTTCTGCACATTGTTCGTAACTTCCTGCATTTTATTGACGGAAACTTCCACATTATGCACCAGTTCTTTCACTATTTCTTCAATCTCCTGGGCATTTCCGGAAGATTCCTCGGAAAGATTCCGGATTTCTTCTGCCACAACTGCAAATCCTCTGCCGGCTTCTCCGGCTCTGGCCGCCTCTATGCTGGCATTCAGGGAAAGCAGATTGGTCTGGGCTGCCAGCCCTTTGATAATCTCAATGGTTTTATTGATATTGGCGGCGGAGTCATTATTCTTATTGGTCTGTTCTGATACCACATCAATGGTTTCAATGGTCAGTCTTGTAATCTGATCCAGTTCCCGAATACTCTCAGAAGCTCCTGCTGAATGGGTAGCCATGGCAGAAACTGCTTCTTCCAGCTTATGTACACCGCTCTTTTCTACTTCAATGACATCTCCCAGTTCCCCAATCTTCTCATTTACGGTCTCTGTCTCATTAGCCTGACTGGTAGCTCCCTGTGCCAGGTCTTCAATGGCCTGATTGGTATCCCGGATACTGGTCAGAATATAACCGAACTTCTCACTGAACTTTTCACTGCTCTGATTCAGAGATTCTCCTGTATGGAGAACACTGCCAATCATAGTTGCCAGAGATTCCCGCACATTATCCAGGGAACGTGCCATTTCTCCAATCTCGTCATTCCTTTGCAGCAATACAGGGCTGACGGTAAAACTCAGATCTCCCACTGCTGCCTGGCGAAGATGAGCCTCCACCATCTTAATACCTTTTGTTATCCGCATACCACCCACTGTGGAAATTACTATCGCTATAATCAGCATAACAACAGCCGCAACTCCGTAAATCATAAGCATACCGGAGAATTCTTTCTGGATATTATCTTTCTGGCTGTCAATCTTTGCATTCATTTCATCCACATAATTTCCGGTGGCAACGGCCCAGCCCCAGGGCTCAAACATCTCAGAATAGGCAATCTTGGGCGCAACAGTCACACCGTCTGCCTTGGTAAAATAAAATTCATTGTAGCCGCCTCCGGCTTTTGCTGCTGACACCACATTCTGCGTCACTTTCACACCGTTCTGATCTGTTAAATCCTTCCGGTTGGTACCTTCCTGGTCTGTCAGAATCGGATGTTCAACCAGCACATAATCCTCTCCGTCAATCCAGATATAACCGGAGCCGTCATCCCGGTAACGCATGGAACGCACTGCATCTTTCGCTCTCTGCTGCGCCTCTTCCTCCGTCATTTCACCGCTTTTAAACCTGTCATAATAACGCTGAATCAGTGCCAGGGCTCCCTGTACCTGAGATTTGATTTCCATGGAATAACCGTCTGTCATGGACTCCTCATACAAATCCACTGACTCATCCATGGACTGTCTCAGATAATAAACGCCCAGACATGCCAGACCAATTGTCGGAACAGACACCATAATACAGATAATGGAAACCAGCATAACGGTCAGGCTTTTGAAGCCTTTCGTCTTCGGTTTCTTAACTTCCATATTTTCATTCATATAATCCCACCTTCCACATTTACTGCCTGTTGATACTTCTATTATACAGTTTTCCCAATATAAGTCAATGGAATTGGAGATTATTTGTTAATTTTACCGTTATCTAATTTTCACCATTGTGCAAATATAGTGCTATTTTACTATTATTCACTGCTTTTTCACCAAAAATTTCTGTTTTATCACCAAAACCTGCTTATGCCGGGATATTTCCGGACAATATCAGGTTATGTCCAGACCGGCCAGTTGCCTGGCCAGACTATCTGCCGTATCAGAAAAAAATATACCCTGACTGTTTATTTTCTCCTGACACATGGTAAGATTCCTGGGATTCCCGCGGAAGGCTTCTTCATTTTTCTGCAGCCTGTCCGTATTCAGTCCCAGATTTTCAAACACCCCACGCACTGTCTCATAAGTACTTTTCTCATTGGGCGAGCCAAAATTGTACACACCTCCCGGAAGTTCAAATGCTTTTTCCAGATGTTTTGCCACTTCATTTACATCCGTAATGCCCCGTCTGTCCCATACCGGCAATTTTATGGCTTCTTCACCTGCAATCTGAGAAATCAGCGTCCGGAAAAAATCACTGTGTTCCCCTTCTTTTCCCGTTTTCACATCGTACATCCAGGACAGACGCAGCAGCACGCAGTCCGGATTTGCACGGAGGCATTCCTGTTCTGCCCTTAGTTTCTCCTGCCCGTACAAATTACAGGGACTGAGTGCTTCCTCCTCCCGGTGAGCTCCGGAAAAGCTGCTGCCGAAATACACCTGGTCCGAACTGCAGATCATGCATTTTGCCTGTACGTCCCCGGCTGCTTTTGCAAGGTTTATACTTCCGTTCACATTGATTTTCCAGGAACGTTCCGGCTCTTTTTCACACTGGCCCACGTCCGAGACAGCGGCGCAGTGAATCACCACATCCGGCCGGTAAGTTTCAGCCATGCGCCTGACGCTTCCTTCGTCTGTGATATCCAGTTCCGCGTGAGCTGGTGTATATATTTCATATTTTTGTGCGTAGAATGAGGCAATTCTGCTTCCAAGAAAACCGGAGGCTCCGGTTAGTAAGATTTTTTTCATTTTTCCTCCTGAATTACGCCATAACGGGAACTGCATGTTCCCTGATATCATTAATTGCCGCTATCAGAGAAGCCCTTGTTTTTGCGTCAAACATTTTAATAAAAGGCACAGGCTTGTCAAAGGGCGGTTTCTGCAAATCCATAATATTTTCCATGTACCCGTTCTGCTCCATATGGTTGATAATCTTGTAAACGAACTGTATCTGCCTCTGATTCAGAGATTCATCATTGATAAATGCTGAAAATGCTGTCATGGCAGCTTCATGGTCCAGTTTCGCAATTTTCCTCACCAGAAGTCCGAAGGGAGTATCTCCAAATTCCCGCTGGTAATCTTCCCTGCTTCCCAGTTCTTCTGTCAGCACCCGCTCCAGCTCCCGATAGTCTTCTTCTGTCAGCTGCTTATTGTGGAACAGTTTATAAATTGCCAGAGAATCCCTGTGTTCCTCCACATAGCGGTTTACTTTTCTGCGGTAATTTTCAAAATCATAAGCGGCACCTAACTGAACCCCTTCTTTTTCCTCCAAAACCGGATCCTGAAGTCTTGTCATAATCGACTTCCTGGAAGAGTCTTCCGCCAGAAATTTCATAAGTCCCCGTAATTTGCTTCTTACATGCTCCAGCCGGAGGGCATCCGTATCTTTCCAGAAATTCTCTGTATTTATCTCTCCTATCAGTTTTAACTCTGCTTCAATCTGAGGAATATTTGCCTTTTTTTCCAATTCCTCTGCAATTTCACACAACTGTTTTTTCCCTCGCTGAAATCCGGAAGCCTTTCCCAGTTTTGCCAGTACCATTCCATACATGAAATTATCGAATCTTTTTGCCATCTCATCCTTATCTTCCATGGTGACAATGGGGGCAATTTCCCGAAGCAGCTCCCCTTCGTCCGTTTCATTCAGGCACTGAAATATTTCTTTGTTTCTGTATTTTTCCACATATTTTCTTTTCAGTTTTACAGATATCAGCCCGTCATTCAGCTCACCTGCCTGTTTACAGCAGATTTCCACCAGCTCATTTCTCCAGTTTCGATATGCCTCCTCCGAAAAACATTTTTCCTGAAAAGCGGTAATCAGCCGGATTCTTTTCCCATATATCATTTCCGACAGGGATTTGGCCTCTCTGCCCTCATATCCCCTCGGCTTTGTACCGAAAAATTCAAAATTGTTGCAATAATCAAAAATAATAAATCTTCTTTTTCCCGTATACTCTCCGTCAATCTGATCCACACAGATTAAATCCTCCGCCAGCCTGGTTCCCCGGCCAATCATCTGCCAGAATTTGGTTTTGGAGCGTACTTTCTTAAAAAATACCAGGTTCACACACTCCGGCACATCAATTCCCGTATCCATCATATCCACAGAGATTGCAATATGAGGCTCCCCCTGAGGCTTTTTAAAATCATCTATCACAGTCTGAGCATAAGCGTCGTCACAGAGAACCCTCTGAGCAAAGGTGCCGCGATATTTCGGATATAGCTTATTGAAACACTTCAGGATAAATTCGGCATGTTTCTTATTCTGAGCAAATATAATAGTCTTCCCGATTCTGTCCCCGCCTGCTGTTTTAATGCCCCGTTCCATCAAATCCTGCAGCACGCGTTCTACCGTAAGCTCATTAAATACAAAACGGTTCAGTGCTTCCGACGGTATAAAATCCGGCATGGCTCCATCCTCTTCCTCAAAATCCTCCTCATACCTTTCCCGGTCTGCCGCAGACAGTTTTTCATAGGTAATGCCGTCATTTAAAAATTCTGTTTTTACGATATATGTGTAATACGGAACCAGTACATGATCCTGTTCCACCGCAGTTTCATAATCATAAGCGTAAGTGGGAACGCCATGTTCCATTTCAAAAAAATCATAAGTATTCCGGTCCACATCCGTTTTGGGCGTTGCGGTAAGCCCCACCAGGATTGCGTCAAAATATTCGAAAATTGCCCTGTATTTTTTGAAAATGCTCCTGTGGCTTTCATCAATGATGATTAAATCAAAATGGGTTGGGGTATAAAATCTGTTTCCTTCTTCATTTTTCACAGAATCAATGGCATTCAGCATGGTGGGATAGGTGGAAAACACAATTCTGGCATTTTTATCGTCTTTTCCGGTACACAGATTACAGAGGGACATATCCGGCAGGTAATTTTTAAAATCATCCTTCGCCTGTTTTACCAGCGCCAGCCGGTCCGCCAGAAACAGAATATTCGTTGCCTGTCCCGCCCGGCTGAATACATCGGTCAGACTTGCGGCCGTTCTGGTCTTCCCGGTTCCTGTGGCCATAACCAGGAGATTTTTCCGATGGCCCTGCATAACATTTTCACATACGGCGCGAATTGCTTCTTTCTGGTAGTAACGGTCTGTAATTCTGTCATCAACGGGAACTGACAGCAGGTCTTTTTTCTCGGTTCTGCGGTTCATCAGCTTCTGCAAATCACCTTTGCTGAACATTCCGCTGACACTTCGCTGGGGGCTGGATAAATCATCCCAGAAATAAGTTTCAAACCCATTGCTGGTAAACATCATGGGGCGTCTGCCGAATTTCCGTTCCAGGCAGTCTGCATACAACATGGCCTGCCTTCTTCCCGCATTGGGATCTGCGCCCGTCCGTTTTGCCTCCACCAGGGCCAGGGGCAGCCCGTCTTTTCCAAACAGTACATAATCCACATAGCCTTTCTGTCCCAGCACGCCCGTCATATCATTTACCTGATATTCCTCCCACACATCAGCGTCTTCTCCAGTAAATTTCCATCCGAGTTCTTCCAGATCCACATCAATAAATTTCTTTCTGGTCTCCCATTCGGTAATATCTTCCGCAACAAAGGTACGTTCCTGTCTGTGCATTTCTTTTTGAGCAGTAAGGCGTTCTGCCATCTGTTCCACCTGTTTGCGGAGTTTTTCGATTTCAGCGTCTTTTTCTTCCAGAAGGGATTCCTGTTCTTTAATCTTCCTGGTATTTACCACGACTTTCTCTCTGGGGATTCTGGCTTCCTCAAATTTACGTTCCGTATAATCCGCGCCATAACAGTAATCAATCCACTGGATAAATTCAAACAGGCCCCGCATGGACATCACCGCGTCGCTGGCCCGCACACTTTTTTCCGTATGTACCGCCAGATTTCCAAGTTTAATAATATAACGCAGTTTTCCCCATGTATTCGAATCCAGCGCAAACCGAAACGTTGGTTCATGAATCAGAGACTGCAGGTTGTCCCTGTATGGCATCTGAATGGATTTATCAGCAGAATACACCCATTTTACCGCAAGCTCCAGGGCTTTGCGGCAGCCTGCGGCACACATGGCCGGAGAGGTACGGTATACTTTCTCCGCTTCTATTGCCGCAGGGGCAAACATAAGATATTCCTGCCTGGTTTCCAGAAATTTAAAATTTGACATCGGAAATCCCCCTTATCCTTTGTTTCATCGTAACAGTTCAGCTTTCGGCGGAACTGTTATGTTTCATCACTGTCTGCTCATGTACGCATCATAAAAATCCAGAATCCGCTGCATTAACGCAGAATCAAATTCATAGCATTTGCTTTTATCCAGATTTTTTTCCATAAATTCCGCCTTTATTTCGGCATTGTATTCACCGCCATGGGCTTCCACATAAGATTTATAATCTTTGTTTAACTGCTCTTTATAACGTCTTGCCCCGTCCGAATAATATATGCTGTCGTGCCCTCTGTCCTCATATTCTACAAAACAAAACCGGGAATCATCCCCATATGTACGGCAAAATTTATCATAGCCGTTTTCCGGCAGGACCGTGGTATCATCTTTACTGTGAAGCACCATAATCCCGGCGTCGGAGGCCGCAAATCCATCCATTGCGCTGTAAGCGGCGTATTTTCCAAATTTCAGCCGCTCATACAGAGAGACATAGGGCATAAAAAATTTGATGACAGGGCCTGCCATGGTTTCTCCCTGCTGCTCAAATAAATCGGCAGAACAGTCAAATCCGGCCACAAGCACTGCCGCTTTCACATCCGGATGGCAGTTCAGCACGCAGCCTGCGGAATAACCTCCCCAGCTGTGACCAAACAATGCAATGGGCAGCCCCTGATATGCGTCCGCTTCCTTTACATAGCGCAAAGCATAATCCAAATCTATAATTCCCTGGGGAAGACCTCCTACAGAGTCGCCTTCGCTTTTATCATTTCCGGTTCCGTCATAAGCAAAGACAAGATACCCGTTAGAAGTAAAATAATCGGCAACGTCCATATAGGTGTTGTGTCCGCCGCCTCCAAGACCATGAGCCAGTACAATCACGCCTTTCACGTCCTGATTATCTTTTGCATACTGATATCCTGCCAGAAGCTGTCCGTGACTGGAAGGAAATGTACATTCTGTGACTTCCAGTCCTTCAAATTCATTGACGGAATAAGCCATCCATTGGGCAGTCTCAAACCTTTCTCCAAAATTATCCTGATAAACCATAACTGTCATAGCGGGCATCAGAACAAGAAAAAATACAGCCAGCACGCACCCTGCTGCAATCAGTGCAATCTTCTTTTTATTCTTAGGATGTTTCCTGCTTTTATCTTTCATTTTGTCTGTGTTCTCCTTCGCAGATTTTCGCTGATTTTACAGCTCAGTTTCAAAAGCAACGATATCAGAACCCTATTTTTATGGTCTTTCCCTTCACATAAACGCCTTCTGAGCGTGTCAGAGACAGCTTCTGCTCCGGGGAAAATCCAATGGTTTCTCCATCCCGCAAAATGGCTCCTTCCTCCAGAATATAAGCGGAAATATCCAGCATGAAATCATAAACTTCAGAAGCCGGCCGGCTGCTTTCCACCACCTCCAGCTCATCTTTTCCAAAGGAGTTCAGACCGCTGGTCCAGCTGCTGACTCCCTGTTCATCCTGATACAGTCCCACAAATACCAGATTTCCCAGAGGCAGTTCCCCCTCTTTCATTACCATGGCCATCTGATTAAAATGTTCCGGCAACCATACGGTTCCGCAGTCATAGATTCCAAGGGCATTTGGCGCTTTCAGACATGCACAGGCAATTTTTACAAAGAGTTCTCCCGCTTTCCGGGACTTTGATTCACCGCCCAGTACAGCCACCAGCAAATGGGCTTTGTGATTCTTCGCTGCGGCAACGGATTTTTCTCTGGTCATAAAATTGCTGTTAGCCCAGTACTCCGCCTCCCCGTCCGGAACGGGCATATCCATAAGCCCCACCGTTACCATCATGTCATCTATCTCAAATACAATGGCATCCTGTTTGCTTTCCGGATGTTCCGGTTCCTCCGGGCATTCCAGTCCCCAGTCTTCTTTTAACACGAAACGGAAGTTTTCCACATCAAATTCCGGCGCGGACAGCAGGACAAACCCCAGAAAATCTCCGGCCCTGTGCTCTGTGTCCTGATTTTCTTCCTCCTCTTTTGCCCGCTCCATCCAGTATTGACGGATTTTTTCTACCATGGCCACGCATTTTTCCTGTGCTGTGGCAGGGTCATACTGTTCCATTTCACTGTAAATATGGCCGCAGTGGCCCAGACCTTCCCCGTCGTATCCTCCACAGACTGCCACTTTCCAGGAACCCAGTTTTGATTTTTTAAATCTGAAAATATAATAATGGAGATCATGCAGGTCAAATTCCCCGGCAATCTCCAGCTTTGCAGGCTTTTTCCCAAGCTCTTCGGGATGGGAAAGCCATTCTTCCATTACTTCTGCGGCTGCTTTTTGCTGTTCATTCATATAGGTATCCTCCTGTACATTCTCTGCATTTCCTTATCTGCACACATAAACCAGTTCTGTGATTCCGTTATAAGTCTGTGTATGAACCAGCCGGAGCTTTATTTCACTGGAAAGTTCCCCAAACAGGCGAATACCGGAGCCTGAAATTACAGGTATCACAGAGATATAATAAATCTGTTGCAACCTGGTGATAAGTGTTCCATCCCATAACAACGGTATCCATGTCTTTCACAAAATCAGAATACGTATCTGTATTTTCCTCATCGCTGCCATGTCCATGAAGCCAGTTCACACTTCCGCGACGGTCTGCAATATATCCGTCAAGGCTCATTGCAATGTACAGAGTAACTGTTCTCATTTCTGTCCTCCGGTTCGTTTCTTATTGCATTTTGCTGCATATCATATGAAAATTTTGATTTGTCGGTCTGGTGGACAAAGGCGGCAAATCGTTCCTGTAACATTAGCGGTGGAACAATAATCATCAATTGTCCCAGTCTTTCCTTTGATATGTTCGACATAGATTTCGCCGAACCAACAGCTATTGCCTCAATGCTTTTTCTGAAAAGGGTGTGATTTATCAACTTCCACAGAAAAATCTTATTGCAAAATTCATTTGTATTTAATCGAAAAATCAAATCTGGCATCATAAGTTTGGACGGAGTATTTTTTACATAAGCACACATTCCTACCAATTCAGGCGTATTTTTTCTTGTAAATAATAAATCCCCACTATGAACTTCTGCATTCTCGACAAACATTGCATTGTCAAAAAGAGCTTTATTTTCTTCTGGATAGTATTCACCATAAGTAACAGCACTCAGTTTTAAGACTGCTGCATCCACACCTGTTCTTGGTTCATTTGAACAAACAAAACTTTTGCCACTATCTATACCTGATAAACACTCGCCAATTTTTTTTGTCTCCCACCGCTTCTGATTAGTAGTTGGATCCCCAAACATCTCCACAAACCGGGATTTGAAATCACGCAATGAATTTCCTGTGGGATTGTTTTACATTATTCTGGTCTACCATTGCGTACTGCATGGTAGTGTCAATTTTAGAATGCCCCAGTAACCTTTGCACCTGTTCCACAGGCATTCCTTTATCAATCGCTTTCGTTGCCAGAGTCCTTCGGAATTTATGTGGATGTACTCTGGATATCTCCAGCTTTCTCCCAAGTTTACGTAAACGTATTTCCACACCGCTTATTTCCAGCCTGTTGTATGGCTTTAGCAACGATACAAACAAAGCCGGATTATCATCATTCCTTGAATCCAGGTAATTTTTCAAATGTATCTTAGTCCTTGCGTCAAAATAAACCGGCCTTTCCTTACTTCCCTTTCCAAAAACAACACATTCCCGATTTTCAAAATCTATATCAGAAATATTGAGCTTTACCAGTTCCCCCACACGCATTCCGGTAGACGCAAGCATATCAATCATGGCCAAGTCCCGAAGATTTTCCGTATTGTCTCTTAACAGTTCCAATGCCTCGTCTGAATAGGTCTCTTTCACAGTTTTATTGGTCTTTATTTTGTGAATCCGCCTGACGGGACTTTTCATGATATAATTTTCTTCTTCCAGCCAGGAAAAAAAGCTGGATAATATGCGGCGTATATTGTCTGTATTTACCTTACTGCAATGATTTACCTGCTGATATTCTGCCAGGTACTTCCGAAGATGGTCCGTTGTCATACGGGTTACATGAAGTCCCATTTTTTCAAGCATTTTCTTTAAGGTTGCCTTATAATACCGGATGGTTTTTTCACTGCAGCCCTCCACCTTTTTCGCAGCCAGAAACTTGCCTAACAGTTCCTCGTTGGAATACTCACTTTGGAACACATTATCTTCGATTACCACAACCTCCACACTCCATAAACAATGTTCCAGTACACGATGGAGCCTTTCTAATTGGGCATTATCCAATATTCCTAACATTTCCTGTTCGATTTTGGTGATAATTTGCTTTTTCATGTTGATATACCTCTTTTCTTTTGTATGATATCAACATTCTACACCGTTCCGAACCTTTCATCTATGCGGAAAGTATTTTTCCTTCTTTATAGCAGGCTGCAATATAATCCCGTGGCTGATAATATAAATCGGAGTTAAAATTCAAAATGCGTTCTGTAAGCCAGGATTCGTAGACTTCTCTGATTCCGGTTATTACATTTGCCTCCTCATAGCAGTCTTCCACCAGACGGGCAAAAACTTCTCCGATATCCCAGTAATCCGGAACAGAATACTGACAATTTGATAAATTATCGTAATTCCCGTTGGCAATCTCATCTTTTTGTATAAAATCATCTGCAACTTTTTCGATTGGTTCACAATGAAAAATATCTGCATAATCATAAATGCGCTGCAAATCTCTGCCCAAAGAATTCACAATATCCCATCTGTTATTACGTGTTTTTCTTGCAATATATTCTATCAGGCTGCAAACATAAAACAAATTATTATCATTCTTCATATACCTGCACTCCTTCTGAAAATTTTAATGTGGTCAGTGCTCTTGCCGTATGAAAACTGATTTGGTGTGTTGGATACTTAAATTTAGCCAGCTCCCAAAATGCAGCTCTTGAGTATTTTCCATCAATAAAACCCTGTACATAATTATAAATTGTGTCGTCTGCCATTGGCCCCTCTACAATATCGTAATCATGCCCGGTTCCAGTTCTGCAGGACACAATAAAATCCAGCCATTCTTCTGTCATTTTCTCAAATGTAAGCACCTTTAATTTGGGGTTGGGCGTATATTCAAAAACGCTGATATAGCCTGCCTCGCCAAATCTTGTGGCCCAGCGTTTTGCCTGTTTTTCCATTACAGTGCAATAAAATCCAAAATAGAAATCCTTATTATACTTCGTCACTCTGATTTCCGGCATCTCTACAATTTGAGAACTTCCATGGTAAATAATTGTCTTTTCCATATTTCATTGCTCCTGCCCAAAATACTGCTGCATTAATGCTTTTTTCAGTGTCTCCAGTTTTTCAAGGCTCTTCTTTACTGCCAATTTTGATTTGTCGGTCTGGTGGACGAAGGCGGCGAACTGGTTTTGGAGTTCGATTGGTGGCATTATCATATTAAAAGTTTTAATATCTCCAACATTAATATGCGGTGACGCTGAACCAGCTACTCCCTTTAATGCATTATCCAAAAATGAATCACAATTCATTGCCACGCACAAAAATTCAGAAGTACATTTATTCTTATTTGGAGACAACAACATAGAACGCTGCCCCAAAGCCACATTACATTCTCTATCAATAATTGCCGCAATTCCAAGAATTGCTCCTTCTCGTGTATACACAACATCACCCTTTTCAGGTTTCTTTCTTTGTATTCTTTTAACAAATTCCTCTTCTGGGATATACTCTATCTCATCCCATAAAATCTTGTTTTTCTTAACAATTGACGTTCTAATACACATATAACCTGTATTTTCAGATGTGTATGATGGCGTAGAGTGAGGACAATCAACTATTGTTCTACAAGCTTCATCAAGCGGTAACGTCTGCCAATTTCTATCATTAACTACCGGATCCCCGAACCTATCCACAAACCGGGACTTGACAAGTTCATCTAACAATGCCAATTGACGTTTTGTATTTAAAATTAAATAATCTATTATTTCCATTTTTAAAATACATTCTTTTTGCTTTTCTTTTGATGGTATAAGCAATTCAGCATTTTTTAAATTTGCCAGTTTAATGTACTTAATTACCCCTCCTATTGATTGCTGTCGTAATGTTTCAACATATTTTTCCAAAAATCTATACAAATATGGCACCAATAAAATATCTTTATTTTTGCTTTCAATTATATATGTTCTCTGATACGCGTCAAATTTTCCATTATAATATTTGACATTTAAATCACCATTTCCGGCAACAAGTACACACTCACATTCATAAACATACTCATTGATTCTTAATGGTTCAATAGCACATGTAAAAAATGGATATTCTCCTTCTTCTGTAGATGCATTAGCATCTGATTTTCCTGTACGAATCAGTACATAATCACCCATTTTTACTTTACCCACTATTTCATCTCCTTTAATAATTAACCTCTTCACATATCACTTTTCTTCCTGTACAATATAACACTCATCCCGACAGCTCCATCCCCTATTTTTTACCAGAAACTGAAACTCATCATACTCTGTCATATGGTTTACTTTCAAAATCTGCCCTATATTCTGGCGTTCCGGCGGCGTTACCCTTTGACATACCCAGCGATAACTCCATTCCTTCCCTGTCCTGCGCTGATTCTTCCTGATAAAATCTGATATGATAAATGGTGCCTCATGGATTTTTACCTTTTCCGGTATTTCAATTTCATACTCTTTCTTTTGTTCATCATAATACAGATAGCCTGCTCTAAATCCTGCAAAATCTTTTCTTTATGCCAGATTTTCAGTTCTTCATTGAAAATTTTTTCCCTTTTGGAATCAACCCCAGGTTAGTCCATGAGGAAACGCTGACAGGGAGAAAATCCTAACATCAGGAAATTTTCTAAAGAGGGTTTTATGACTGTATATCGAACATGGACATCAGTTTTCTGAAGGTATCCTGTCCATCCAGACAGGTGTCTGTCAGATAGCCTTTCTCCCGTTCCCATTCAGAGAGCCCCCGATAATAATACATTTTTTTTTCATCCTCAATGATAAACGGAATAAGCCCGAAGCGCAGACACTCTTTTAATGCAATCAGCCTGCCGACTCTGCCGTTGCCATCCTGGAATGGATGAATACGTTCAAACACGTAATGGAAACGAATGATGTCGTTAATTGTGACAGCAGTTTTGGCTTCATATTCAGAAAGCAGAACTTTCATGTGTGAAGCAACCTCTTTCGGCTTTACAGTTTCATGGCCGCCAACCACATTGGCCCTTTTCTTATAATCCCCAACGGCAAACCATGCAAGCGAAGAATCCTTTGTACTTTGCTTCAAAATGCGGTGAAATTCCCTGATGATATCTTCGGTAAGTGGTTCTTCTGCCATATCAATACAAAAGTCGACAGCGCGAAAATGATTGACGGTTTCGATAATGTCATCCACAGGTATACCTTCTCCGATATCTATTGTGTTTGTTTCAAAAATCAGCCTGGTCTGTTCTTCACTGAGCCTGCTGCCCTCTATGTGGTTGGAATTATAGGTCATCCGTACCTGAAGCTCATGGTACAGCCCCCCAGGCATACGGATGTTTTTTTCATCTCTAAGCGTTTGAAGCAAACTGTTATCCGAAATGGTCTGGCATAGCTCATCTGCAGAACAACCGAAAAAAGCAGCCATTTTTTCAAGAACATAATCGGCGATTTTCTCTCTCCGTCCGATTTTTGCCACGGTGCGGGAGGAAATACCAAGTTCCTTAGCCAGTGCAGTTTTCGTCAGACCTTTTTCATTCAGTTTTTGCAGCAGACCGGAATATGAAATCATAGTATTCACCTTCTTCCTTTACTTATTATACCCTGAAAAGCTGAAAAGTAAAGGTTCCTTTGTGAAAAAGTAAAGGGAAAGACAGTCAAACACTCTGTAATGTATTATAATTCAACATATTTTATCATCTCCAACGAACCTTATCCCTGTTACCTTACTTCCTGCACAATATAACACTCATCCTGACAACTCCGTCCCTCATTTTTTACCAGAAACTGAAACTCATCATACTCTGTCATATGGTTTACTTTCAAAATCTGCCCTATGTTCTGGCGTTCCGGCGGCGTAACCCTTTGACATACCCAGCGATAACTCCACTCTTTCCCTATCCTGCGCTGATTCTTCCTGATGAAATCTGATATGATAAATGGTGCCTCATAGCTTTTTACGGTTTCCGGTATTTCAATTTCATACTCTTTTTTTTGTTCATCATAATACAGATAACCCACTGTTTTTCCACCATAATAAGCATTTTTAATTGTAAATTTCAACATATTTTTTCCACCTCTTCCAAAGCATTTCCCATATTTTATCCAAATGCTCCTTTGGTAAAACCTTCTCTAAATCCTGCAGAATCTTTTCTTTATGCCAAATTTTCAGTTCTCCATTGAAAAAATTTTTCCCTTTTGGAATCAACCCCAGGTTATATTCTAAAGATTTTGAACCAATAAAATTATTTACTGCTCTGTCTTCCATGACATCAAAATTCCAGAGGACTTTCCCCATTCTCACGATATAATTCATAAAAAATATCATAGACAGCTTTTGTTTCATTTTCTTTTCTGAAATTAACAGACCTGGAAACATACCCCTCTGTTTCCTGCCCGTCAATATTAATTTTTGCAAATACAAGCTGATAGTTTAAATGAGGGATTTCCAATATTTCCAGCAATCTTGACACAATCAGTTCATTTACACATTCGTGTCCAAATATACCACGGTAACTGTCATAATTCGACAGCTTATAATATAACCGCACTCCTTCTTTTTCTTCATATGCCTTAAGAAAACATCCCGGAGTTCCCAGTGATATCTTCTTATTTACCCAATCTAAATGCCTTAAATCCTGGATATCTTTTATAAAATCCTTCATCTCAATTTCTCCTGCACCATTTTGCCTGTTATCCGGCCTCTTTCATAAACCGGGATTTTACAAGTTCATCCAGCTTCTTTTCCGCCAATTTGACTTCATCTATCAATTTGAAAACTCTGTCCAACTTCCCCACAATCTCTTTCTGTTCTCTCAAATCATACAATTTAAATGGAATTTCTCCCAAATCTGAAAATTTCAGATTATTCCTTACACTTCCGGTAGCCATATTTACAATATACTGCTTTGCAACATCACTTTTTAAATAATAAAGCAAATATTGCTGATTCACTTTTTCTTTCACTTTAAAGACCACGTAAAGCGGACTTACAATCACTTTTTCTTCATTCCGTTGCCAGTCAATGGAACCTACATTTATTCTTGATGGATTATATGCAAAAAAACCATATGGGACTACCTTATAATTACGTCTGTCCTTACTCGCAACTTCTTTACTAAAATATCCGGTACAAAATCCTTCTTCATTCGTAACACTATACACCGGAATATTCCGGTCATCTTTATTTTTTTCAGAATATTCTTCTATATAATCACTCAGCTTAACGATTTTCACTCCAACATCCCCTCCAGCTCCTCAATCCCTTTTGAAATTTCCTCCTGAAGTTCCTTAATCTCCGCAAGTATTTCACCGGTGGGCGGATACTCTACCGGAATATACTCAATTTTCTTATATTTGTTAATGGACAAATCATATCCGTTTTCTGCAATTTCTTCTTTTGGAACAAAAAAACTCTGCTCCGTTCTTTTCCTGTCAGCTTCCTTTTCCGGAGAGTGAAATCGCTCAATAATATCAGGTATATCATTTTCCGCAATTTCTGTCCGTTTATCATCCAGGGTAAATCCGTCGGATTTCATATCATAGAACCAGACCTGTTCTGTTCCCCCTGCTCCAGTTTTTGTAAAAAGCAAAACTGCGGTGGAAACACCGGCATATGGTTTGAATACCCCGGAGGGCATGGAAATAACTGCCTGCAGCTTATGGTTTTCCACCAGTTCTTTCCGAATGGATTTATGGGCTTTACTGCTTCCAAACAAAACGCCATCAGGTACAATACAGGCACATCTGCCTCCTGTTTTCAGTAACCGGAGAAACAACGCCAGAAACAGCAGTTCTGTTTTCTTCGTATTTGTCACTGCCTTCAAATCGTCATTGATACTCTCCGCATCCACCGTTCCTTTGAAGGGAGGATTTGCCAGGCATACGGTATACTTTCCGCTAATCTGATTCTGTTTGGATACGCTGTCTCTGTACTCAATTGCCGGGTTAGTAATGGAATGCAGCATCAGATTCATAGCCGAAATTCTCAGCATGGTATAATCCGTATCAAATCCGGTAAATGCCGTACCTGTAAAGTGTCCCCATTGCTCATCTGTCATGGTTTCTTCATGGTGTTCCCTGATATACTGAGCGGCAGACACCAGAAATCCTGCTGTACCGCAAGCAGGGTCTACAATAACATCATCCGGCGTGGGCGCCAGCAATTTCACCATCATTTCCCGTATCTGTTTCGGTGTTCGGAACTGCCCGTTCTGTCCGGCAGTAGCCAGCTTTCCTAACATGTACTCGTACAAATCTCCCTGCATATCCAGGTCTGCAATATCATGTTCATATAAATCATCCAGGCCCGTAATAATCTTTTGCAGTACCTGAGGCGTAGGTATCAAAAATGCCGCGCCTTCCATATATCTGGCAAATGCTGTACTGTCGTCTTCTCTTTTCCCTTGCTCATCCGAAATTTCAATTAATTCTCCTGTTTCACTGTAATCCGGCAGCCTGCCATATTTCATCTTCTTGATTGCCGGAAATACTCTCTGAGAAACGATGTCAAATATTTCACGGGAATCCTTTTCTTTCAGCCTGCTCCAGCGCATGGACTGTCCTGCTTCCGATTGGGGAAAGATTCTGTCTGTCTTCTGGCCAGTCATATTCTCAAATTCCTCGTTCTCAAATTCTTTTTCATCCAGGGAGCGAAGAAACATCAGATAGGTGAGCTGCTCAATCACTGTCAGAGGATTCGTAATTCCTCCTGCCCAGATATCCGTCCAGATTTTGTCAATTTTATTCTTAATTATGCCTGTAACCATGAAATCCTCCATTTTACAATAGGATTTACCATCATTTTCCATAAAATCACAGTAATTCCCACAACTGCTCATTCATCCTGTCATAGATTTTCCTGTCTTCCGCTGAAATATCAAGTCCTGCATATTTTCCCAGTTCAAACAGCATGTCCATGATTTGTTCCGGCTCAAATTTTGTTCTGTTTTTGATCCATTCTTTCGTAACGCCTACTATTTCATGTGCCGCCAGATTTCGGACTTCCCGCTCCACCGTCCGGATGTTTTTCATCAATTCCAGCACATGAACTTCCTTACACTTCTGCTCCATAATTTTTAAAATCACAAGGGAAGAAATATTTGTATGATTTCCCCATCTGCTCTGAGGTTTTATGTTTCTCTCCTTCAGCTTATCCAAAGAAACCAGAAAAGCTCCTTCTCTATTTTTTGTCCCGATATCCTCAAACCGCAATCCACAGTATTTTTTCAATACTTTTTCTGACAGAGAAAAAAAGATGGGCGTTACATCCCGTATAAAGTCCATATATTGTTTTTTCCAGAGTTTTGTCTGCATGGACAGAAGATATTCGTACTCTTTCATCTCCCTGTCCTGCACCACCGGAAACCAGTGGGATACGTTACATTTTCTCCGCATTCCATTGACAAATTTCAGATTCAGCCGGTTACGCTCAATTGCAATGGCAAGGCAGTCCATAAACTGTTCGGAAGGCTGCACAGATAAGGTATTTGCCATCATTCTTGCCGCTTCATAATCGTAAACTTTCAGATATTTATGGATATTTTCTTTGCGGATTCGGTCCAGAAGATATTTTGCATCGGATATACTGCAGCGATTTTCAAACCCTTCTTTCCGGTCTTCATTGCATTCCCACTGAATTTCCAGATTATAATCATCTTTGTCCTCATGATGGTCGTTGCTGGCTTTCCTGGGCGTTGACACCTGAATGGCCTGAATATTGTTCCAGAGCATGGAAATAATCTGCAGAGAACACTTCATTGCCGGGGTTCCGGAAGAAACATTCAAATATAATTTGTCCGGCCTGTCCTGCTCTCTGATTGTGCTGATAATCCTTTCAAAGGAATTGATAAACGCATCAAAAATCTGAACGTTTTCCATGGTTTCATCACGGATGACTTCAATCTCACAGTTCCAGCCGGTTTCCTGTTCCAGGAAACGAACTGCCTGACGGTAACGATCATCCATATCATGGTACTTGCACATTTCTTTTGACAGATATAAATATAATTTATCCGGATGGAATACTCTGCATATGTGCAGCATTCCCCCGTCTGCACAGTTTGAAATGGGGTCTGTACTGCCAATGGCGCTGAATAATACTTTCATTTTCTTTCTCCTCAAATTACAATGATATCTTCTGTTTCAATATCCATATTTTTTCCAAAAGCTGTTACCTGTCCGCTGCCAATTATTTTATACACTTTCACGCTGTCACAGTCATCCACATAATTCGGTATTTCCCGCAGTAGTTTCTGGTACTTTCTTTTGGGAATCCTTGCCTCAAAGGCTGATTTCTGAACACGGAATCCGTAGCCCTGAAGATATTTCGCCAGCTTTATCCTGCGTTTATTGTCTGTAATATCATAAATAATCAAAACAAATACTTCATCTCTTGCTGCTTTTTCATCAATTTCAAAAAAATAATTTTCCATTTCGTCTCCTGAAATCAGTTTCAACCTGCATAAATTTGTCCTCTCATCTCAGCCATATGGGATGATACAGAGAGGCATCCTCATTTTCTATTGCTTTCGTCAATTCATTGATTTGCAGGTCAATTGCCTGACGGAACGTAACTGCATAGTCAATATAATCCAGATATTGGGTTGCTGTCTGCATTTTTTTCTCATACTTTTTCAGGAAAATATTCATTCCTTCTGTTGTCAGATAATAACCGGGTTGATCCCTGTTTACCAGGCTCATAACCAGCGAATCCACCAGGGTTGCCCTCCACTCCTCCATCATATCACTGGCCAGCGTGGGGTGTTTCTCCCTGTCACTGTGTATAAATCCAAAATATGGATTATCTTTCACGTCTTTTTCTTCGCTTCGGGCATACCGTCGTAATATGATTTCCTGATTGTGAATTTTGCCGCTGACAATATTTTTCGCCAGTTCCAGAGAAAATTCGGAATCTGCCAGGGCTGCCTGCTTTCTCTGCCTCTGCACATTTATATGATTGGTAGACTGCAATCTGCTAAAGTAAGAACCACCTTTGGAATAATATGAAATATTGATTCCGCGTTTTAAACATTGTACCACGCATTGCATCGTAATTGATATGGGCGCCATTGGAATTCACAAACAGATAACTCATTTCATTCCCCCTTATCTTATATGTATTACAGTATCTCTGCACAATTCTATTGTACCATATATTGAATTGTTCTAAAACAGTTCATTTTAGCGTATTTTATAATTTTTCGTCCCCTTCCGGGGCTTCTTTTTCCTAAATATTACAAGGATTGAGCTTGAGCAGAGATATCCGTAAAGTTTCCGTCCCCTTTCAGGAGCTCCTTTTTCCTAATGAAATTTAAAAATGAATTAAATGACTATGCAACAAGTTTCCGTCCCCTCCCGGGGTCTCCTTATTCCTAATGTCACTGAGAGGCACGACGGGTGCCCTAGAAAATGTTTCCGTCCCCTCCCGGGGTCTCCTTATTCCTAATAAGCATTAGCGGATATTCTGGGAATTGAGTTTCCGTCCCCTTTCGGGGGCTCCTTTTTCCTAATTCGTGCACGGGCTGATTGAACTTGCTTTGGAAGTCGGGTTTCCGTCCCCTTTCGGGGCCTCCTTATTCCTAATTGGTAATGCAAAGTCCTTCACGGGCTACACTGCGTTTCCGTCCCCTCCCGGGGCCTCTTTATTCCTAATCTTTGGAATTTTTGGTCTTCCATTGCCTTGAATTTATGTTTCCGTCCCCTCCCGGGGCCTCTTTATTCCTAATGAGGACTGGGAGATTATCGGCTACGAGGAGAATTAAGTTTCCGTCCCCTTCCGGGGTCTCTTTATTCCTAATGCACTAATTCCCTTATATCCAGAATTGGACGGAGGGTTTCCGTCCCCTTCCGGGGTCTCCTTATTCCTAATATTGAAGCGGAGATTAAACTGGAGGAAGAAAAATGTTTCCGTCCCCTTCCGGGGTCTCCTTATTCCTAATGTGCGCTTTCCACCGTTGTTTAAAACCGAAACTCCGAGTTTCCGTCCCCTTACGGAGTCTCCTTATTCCTAATAAAGAAGATAACAATATCACGATTGGAAACGGGTTTCCGTCCCCTTCCGGGATCTCTTTATTCCTAATTGACAGATAACCAGTGGAAAGACAACCTCAGAAGTCGTTTCCGTCCCCTTCCGGGGTCTCTTTATTCCTAATGAGTTTATCGAAAGCCAGAAGACCACAAGCGTTGAGTTTCCGTCCCCTTCCGGGGTCTCCTTATTCCTAATACCACCCGCCGCACCCCGGTAAAATCAACACCTCCCGGCGGGGTTTGCGGGGGAAAACTTTTTTCTTCCTTCCATATCTTTTTTTCCTGCCTGATTCAGCCGAAATTCCCTGCCAAATCAGGCAGCGGGGCAAAATCACCGGCATTTTGTAATTTTTGCATGGCACAGGCCCATCTGATACCGTTTTCCCTCATAATAAGTTACTTTACAGATATGAGGGGAAACTCCCAGTTTTCTGTCTGAAAAATGTTTATGGTTATCCGGCACTCCCGTTGCCTTAAAAATATTCACGGTTGTCTCCAGCCCCTCTTCTCTGCCAAACAGGGGATACACTTCCGTCTTTGTCACAAATCCGGTTCCGCCTCCTAACCATACCATATCCTGAGACGGCCTGTCCATATCCGGATATTTTTTCAGGAAACACTCGTAATACATCTCTCCGAAATATGTCATTGCTTCTTCCAGGTACTCTTTCGTAATCCCGCATATATCGGAATCAATGGTGAGGCTGGTGCGAATAACAGTTTCCGGCCGCAGTACTTCCCGCAGCACATTTAATTTTTTCTCTTTTCCGTCAGTATGCAATTCTGTCCTCTGGCACAATACCAGATCTTCCATGGACAAAGGCTCGCTGTCACTGACTGTCATACCGGCCATCCTGTCATTTACCGCATGATTCGGAACTTTTTCCAGCCTGTGCAGCGTTCTGTAACATGCCTGTTCCATGGCAGCCGATTCCATTCTGCAGACAGTTCTGTTCTTTCTCTGATTCCTGCTCAGGGCTCCGGAAATATCTCTTTTTACCCCTTTATATTTTCCGGAATCACAGGCAATATCATAGGCCAGCAACATCGTTCTCAGCATTCCCTTGACAGAACTGCCCGGTACATATGGCATTCCATACGCATCTTTTACAAATTCCAGAACTGCCAGCTTACTGCGAGAATCAATCACAGCATCCTGACATCCCAGCCGGTAACGGACACAATTCTGATATTCCTGTCTGGAAACATGATTTTTTTCCAGCCATTTTCCCAAATCATCCCGACTGTTTCCCAGTATAAATTTCTCATATTGAGACATCAGCTTTTTCTGATTTAAAAGCTGACACAGTTTTGCCATATCCATTACCCGTATCTGTTTTTCCCAGGGTGAAAATGCATACTCTTTTTTGCCGATTTCTTTCCCGCTTCCAATATATACCGGCCCTGCCGCTGTCAGTTCCAGCTCATACTGTTCCAGTACTTTTTTCATGAAACCACCTCCAGAAACACAGGTTTGGCATAACGGTACACAGGATGAGAACCTCCGGCGCTGACGTCATAGATATCTCCTTCAAACCGTTTTCCAAAACAGGAGCCCGCCTGCATCACATACAGGTCACGTTTCTTCTGATGTTCCTTAGCATATGTATCAGAAGCCACAAATCCGCTCCGTTTCAGCAGCAGATAGCTGGCCTTCTCCAGAACTTCCTCCAGCTCGTCTTCTTTTGGAAGACACACGGACAAGGCCATTGATACGGAACTCTCCCTGGCCTCCAGACAAGGTTTCAAATCTTCCGGAACCTTTTCCTGTATCAGCCGAAATCTCCCCAGACCGGCAGTTCTCTTTCCGCCGATTCCGGACAGTTCCAGCGATTCCAGACCCGTTTCCAGCAACCGGATATCCTCTCCGGTTTCTCCTCCTGCTATGATATATAATCCGCTTCCGGGGTGAAAATGGTAAATTCCAACCCGATAAGGCATTGTTTCCTCCAGTCCGCGGACTGCCGCGCTGGTTTTCACCTCTCCGTACCCCAGATTTTCCTGAAACCGGTTGAGTTCCTGCATCACATCCAGTTTCCCGGCAATATAATCCTTCAGTCTGTCTGCCGGAATATAAGACAGTTTTTTATATGCCTTTTTCAGCGTGGAATCCCCCTGCTTTTCCTCTGTCTCTATTTTCAGCATGGGCTTTGGAAGATAACAGGTATGTTCCATACAGGGGAAAGCGTCTGTCAGCCGAATCTTTCCTTCCCGCGTCCGGGCAACCAGCCTTTCCAGCTTCTTATGCCCCTGTTTCAGGCACTCCTGGCACAGGGCGGAAAAAAGCGTATCCGCATGAAGGGTAAATCCTCCGTCTTCCAGAGAGTCCTCTCCCAAATGCACTCCCGTGATAAAGTCAAATTTATAAATTCTGTACTCCATCCCTACACATCCTTCAACAGCGTATTGCATTGACTCATAATATCTTCCGGTATTTCCCCAATCACCGGGTCTGCCGCCAGACCATGAAATTTTACTTTCCCATATCCTCTGGATCCATTGCCGCCCAGATAATCATACTGCAGCAATCTGAATCCTTCTGCCAGCACTTCAAAATCTTCCAGTATTTCCCCTTCTTCTGCCGCTTCGTAGATAACGTCCAATGCAAACTCAGACCCCCGTACCACCCGCTCAATCTGTCTGGGATTGGCAACTGCGGTAATCCGGTCGATACTGTTCTCAAATTTCACTTCCGTAAGACTCTGCAGGCCCTGTTCCCGCAATTCTTTTTCATTGGCCAGCATCATATCAGAGATAAGAATCCGGCTTCTTTTCACCTGCCCTTTTTTTGCAGAACCAAATAATCTTGTGAGCCGTTCACAGTCATCATCCGGTTTCCCGGCGATTCCATCATTATACACCTTTGCCAGCAGCGTGCGCATTTTCCCCTTCAGGGAGCTTCCCGGTATCATGGGACGGTTGCTGCCTGTATCCTTTATCACCGGTGAGTCTACCGCCCCAATAGCTGCGAATGCAGAAGAACCTCCGATATGCATTCCCGTTACCACTTCAATATTTCCTGTAATCTGTATCTTCCCGTACATAACTGTCCTCCCTAATTATCCTTCCCGCCGTGATATCTGTGATAAGCCACCAGAGCTTCCATATACCTGCCAAACAGCAGATAGTTTTTCCTGCTGCCCTGGATTTCACTGATATATTTCAGTATATCCGTATTCTCCACAAATTCCTTTACCACGGGCTCTCTTCCTGCTTCATACAGCACGCGCACCTTCAGGTAATCAATCCGGCCGCACAGCTCGTCGCTGAGTGTTTCCTCTTTCCAGCTCAGGACCTCATTGCCGATATCCGCTGTCATGGACAGAAGATTCCTGATTTTTGAAGTAGTTACCATAGGCTTTTTTCTTTTTGTCTTTTCGTTTATTCTGTTTTTATGAAGCAAAATGGCAGCTTCTGCCTTCTCCACATAATTTTTCTCCGTGATAGTCATACTTCCTCCTTCTCCCGTATCTTATATGCATACAGATTAATGGCTGTCCTTAGCTGTCTGCAGTCTTTTTCCTGTTTCACCCACTGATACATTTTTCGGGAAAATTCCCGATAACGGGCTTTTTCTTCCGGTTCTGCCTGTTCTCCCGGCTCCATCCTTGCCAGGAGATACGCAAATCTTGCCAGATTTATTTTATCTTCCTGTCTGCGGGCCAGTTCCAGCAAATGATAGAGGAAATTTTTGCCCCGTCCTTCCGTATTCCGGAAAAATCCTGCAATCGTCCGGTATTTTTCCTCAATGACTTCCTGCAAAAAAACTTCCCAGGAATAAGTACCGTTGCTGATTTTAAAGACCTCTCCTGTCTCCCCATCCGTTTCCTCATGGATTTCTCCGTCCGGTAAAAAAGTAAGTGCATTTTTTCCAGGCAGCATTTTTGCTTCGTCCTCCAGCTTTGCCGTCTCCCTGGCGCTCACATGAATGGGAAATCCGGGCTGATACAGACCAATTCCCGCCGACAGAGACAGAGTCCCTTCCGTATATTTCTCAAATTCCTGCCGGATGTCAACGGCCAGCTCCAGAATGTCATCCCAGGCGCCGGCCAGAAAAAGGTCGTCCCCGCCGGAATATACCACTGCGGCTTTCCGTTCCTTTTTTCCCTTTCCATCCAGGGAGTACCTGGGCTGTTGTAATATGATATTGATATGGTGCCTGAAAAACAGTGATAACTGTCTGGATAAGGTTGCTGTTCTGGACAGCGTCACATACCGGTTCCCATATGTTTCACTTTCAAATCCTGACACAAATGTCCTGCCCAGGTTGTCCACATCCGCCCGAAGTATCCCAATCCGCTCTATCCCCTCTGCCTGAGCGGCCAGTTCTCCAAAAGTTTCCCCGGTGGTATAATTTCCTACCCATATTTTTGTGGCAATATGCTTTCCGGTAAACATCTTATTCTTGCCGTATGCCCGGACATACCCTGTATCCTCCGTCATACGCTTCCGAAGGCTTTCCCCGTGCTCTGCTGTCAGCCAGACGCCAAAGGGCAACGGAAGCCCCTGCTTTTCCGGCGTTCTGGTAACAGAAAAGAAATCCGTATACAGAATATCTTTTGACATGTGAAGTATGGAGGCGCAAATCTGGCAGATGCCATCCTCGGTCAGATGATCCACCCTTTTGCATACCCTGCATTCCCGCGTGTAATCTGCAGTTCGTTTTCCATTCAGCCTGCGGATTTGTTCTGCGCTGTACCGTGCCGATTTTTTCCTGGATATCTCGTTAGTGACCCCTCGAAAAAGCTCCCCATAAGAACCTGCAGGCTCATCCCGCAGCGTGCTCCCGCTGCACTCCTTCCAGCCTGCGGCCACATACAGGGCAATATCAAACTGTTCTAACAGCCACGCATTCAGTTCCTGCTCAAATTTACAAAGAGCCTCTCTGGTTTTTTCCGTATTCGCCAGGAGCAGATAACAATGGCCTCCTCCCGTATAAATCAGATTGGCTCTGGATAATTCCAGCCGCTCCAGGAGGGTATCCGTGATATGCTCCATCATGAATTCCAGATAAAAAGACCTGGCTCTCAAATTTCTCAGAGCGCCTTCACTATGTATGGTATAGATAAATTTCTGAATTCCGGAAACATCCATGGAAAACAGAAGAAACACATTTTCTTTCTGAACATCCCTGCCATGCACCAACAGGGCGGTTCTGTAATCTTCCGTCTGTTTTTCCTGCAGATAGTCGAATATACAGGAGCTTATGGCCGCTGTCAGTTTCAGATGGTCGTAAAGGGAAATATCCGCCCGTTCATCTTTCGCTGTGGAAGAAGGAATCAGACTGAGGTTTCCTTCCAGGATTTCCAGCAGAGAATTGATATATTCTGCTTCCCATCGTATACCGCGAAAATTTTCCGTAAGTTTCTGCTTTATGGTCAGATAAAAATGTTCATCATACAGTTCTGCCTGTTCTGTTGGACAGTTGATATCCTCTTCCATATTTGCCGTCTGGGAATAATACATCTTCCTGTCATTTCCGTTCAAAATATTAAACACTGATTCCAGCGCCGTATTCCGGACAAAACCCTGTTCCCCGCTGTCATTCTTTCTTCGGTCGGCGGAAGCTGCAATATTATCTGCCAGATACGTGATATAGGCAAAAGATTTTTTATCAATCCGGGCGTCCTTAAGCTCCGCGCCGTGATGATACCGGACAGATTCCAGTACCTCTTTCTCCTCCAGATGTGCTTCATCCTTTAAAAACTCATACCCGCTGACACTGTGCTTTCTCCCGTCTCCCTGCCGGTATATTACTTTTCCG
>Ga0137306_100895_pt1 | contig 35392 bp, 30 predicted proteins | sample Inofroosms_March_FD_97187 | JGI IMG/M metagenome (GOLD analysis project Ga0137306, IMG submission 97187) | Mouse cecal microbial communities from Vienna, Austria - N-Acetylneuraminic and N-Acetylglucosamine D2O microcosms_March | ecosystem: Host-associated > Mammals > Digestive system > Large...
GCGTGGCTCAGAACAAACCCGCCCACCCGCAGGAAAGACATGGTGTTTGAGAAAAAGCTCAGAACCACCTCGAACAGTTCAAAGAAGCCGATCAGCACATAGCCGGTGTAGCCGCCCTCCGGGCGGGCTTCCTCCGCGCTTTTGCCCTGGCTGAGTCCACCGAGCGGCTCCTTAAAGAGGATCAGCATCAGCGGCAGGATGATCCACAGCGTGATATAGGCTTCCGTGAAATAGTTTTTCCCGGTGAGGAACAGGACCGCCGCACCGAACAGGATCGACCCATAGAACAGGAATCCCGCTATGCCGTTGGCGGAGAAAAATGCGCGTTCCCAGTCCTTCCTGCGCACGCTGATATAAATATCGAGCAGGATTGACGAGCAGATCAGCACCACACCGAGCGCAACCGCCGAAAGCAGCACCAGGTTGGTATTCTCGGGGGCCATGACCTCGATCGGCTTGCCCGGAAGCCCGAACACCTTCTGGTAGAACGGGTCGAGCAGATGTTCAAACCCGAACACCGAGCCATAGAAGGTCCCGAAGATGCAGGAAAAAATCCCGATGCGGTTGATAACCCGGGCGATGTTCAGCCGTTTTTTCCACCAGAGCAGCCATCCGCCCAGCACGAGCAGCAGCCCCTGCCCGAGATCCCCGAACATGATGCCGAACAGCAGGCAGTAGGTGAAGGCGACAAATGGGGTCGGGTCGAAGTCCCCATAGGCCGGCAGGCCGTACATTTCGACGAACATCTCAAACGGCTTGGAAAACCAGCCGTTTTTCAGCCTGGTCGGCGGGACCAGACGTTTGTCCGCATCGTGCGGCTTCAGCTCAACGGTTACCCCGTCGAGCGGTTCAAACACAGCGGCGAATGCCTGCGCATCCTCCTCCTGCACAAACCCGGTGATGTAAAACAGATCGAAAAAGTTTCGCTTGAGCACCGCGACATATTTGCGCAGGTTGAAGGAATCCGAGAGGAATTTGAGCCGGGTATAGAGCCGGAAATACTCCTCCTTGTTTTGGGCAATCAGCTGCCTGCACTGCTCGTTGACCCGTTCCCGCTCGGCGCGGTTTTTCTCCAGCTCCGCCTTGATCCGCGCGATCTCATCCTCGGGGGTCCCATGGATGAACTCGGGCACCCGCACCCGCTCGAAATAGAGGGAGGAGAACAGGTTGTCGATCTCGGGGGCGTCGTCGGTCAGACAGAAATAGACGCTCCAGTTGTAGTCCTCCTCGGTATCGAACGATTTGTAGATAAACGGGCGGGTCTTATAAAGCGCGAGTTTGGCTTCGCTGTCGACCGGCATCCGCCCAAACCGGACCTTGGTATACCGGCAGTTGAAAATCTTGTCAAAGTGGACGTCCAGCGAGACCAGGTGCGAGATATGCACCAGCGCGCCTTCATCCTGTTCGATCTCCCGCTGGAGTGTGTTGTGGCGTTCCCGCAGCGCGTCCAGTTCCTCCTTGAACCGGGTGTAAAACTGTTTGTAATCGTCAGCACTGGTCTGGATAACCTTTTCCAGGTCCTCCTTCTGCACATACTGCGGCATGTATTCCGGGTGAATCCCGGCGGTTACACCGAGATCGACCACATGGCTGAGCATTTCGGCATAGGGGTTCTCGTCCGAAAGCGGCTTGAACCCGGCGACCTCCCCCGCAGTATGGATCGATGGTTCGGGGTGGAATGCCCCGTTTTCGATCACCCGCAGAAGCACGTCGTCCAAATGCTTCATGTCGCCCATAATGCTTACCAGCGAAAGCTTGGCAATAGACATGGCGATTCGTCCTTTCTTCCGCGCGGGCCGGACCGTTCCGGCCCCACGCTTGGTAGGGCTTGCTTGAAACGGAAAAAGACGAAGATTCCGTTTTTCCAGACAGCCCTTAGAACCCGTATTCACAAGTGTTTGACGCCGCCCGAACAGGCCTTTTGCCGGCCTGCCGCGCTGCAAAACCCTGCAATACACAAAATATTGCCTGCATGGTTTCGCCTTACTGTGGATGCAGGTTCCTAGTGGCAGAGCAGGCTGCCGATCCGTTCGGGGGGAAGCTGGTAACGGACCCCCTCGATCACCCGGATGATGTTTTCCGCCTCGATCTGGCGCAGCAGGATAAAGGCCAGAAACACCACCTGTGGATCGGTCGAGAAATGCAGCTTATGCCGGATCAGCCCGCACCGGATCGCTTCGGTCCCGCTCTCGATGTAGTTCATCTCAGGCGAAAGCGCCCGTTTATAGGGGGAGATGCTGCACAGCATCTTCATAAACGTCTGCGCATCGCGGGCTTCCACCAGCCGGTCGAGCTGCTTTTCCCCGATCCGGCAGCGGACCGGCAGCAGCATCTTCCGGATCCGTTCGGGAGGCGCCTGGAAGGTCGTTTTGAGCCGGAAGATGGTGTTGAGGTTGCTCGTCTCCGCCCGCAGGCTGATCAGCTCCTGCACCTGCCTGCGGCTTTCCCCATGCAGTTTCGCGCAGTAGCCAAGCAGGGTGGTGTAATAATAGGTGCGCAGCGCGACCTCCACTGCGGTATAATCCACCCTGCCGTCCCGGACATCCGCCTGTGCACACTGCCGCAATACCGTCCCATAGGGGGTATTCGCGACTGTCTCAAGGAGCTGGGAGAAATCCCGCACCTGTGCGAGCGCGAACAGGTCAAACGACGCATAAGCGCTCATAAACGCGGGAATCTCCGCAACCATCGTCCCGGGATGCCCGGAAATCAGATCCCGCATACAGGTGAGGATCAGGTTGATCTCCATGTCCATCACCACATAAAAACCCATGTGGTGATGGGGGCCAAGGAACCGCACCAGCCGGATATACTGGTGAAACAGGTCCTTGTGAAGCAGATTTTCGAGCTGCCCGCGGTGGATGGCGCTGTCCTGCACCCCCGAAAGCGCGGCGGCATAGCTGGTTTTTTCCCGCAGATAGGCGGAAATCTCCTGCACGCTCTGCCGGCGGATCAGGTCGTCGTACTGTGTGCGGGTGAGCATCTGCCCATACATCGCCCGCACCTTTGCCAGGGCTGCATTCGCGGATCTGTTCATCGCCTCACCCGCCTATACAGCGGGAGACGATCTCCCGGATCCACCGTTCCCCGTTCTCCTGATAGGTCTGCCGGAGATGTTCCATCTGGAGGTCGTACCTGCGCCGGGCTTCCACAAACTGCTCTTCCTTTTCGGCCTGTGCCTCCCGGCGGCAGTCTTCCATATGCCGCGCGAGGTGGTCCCGGTAAAGGTTGGCCATCTCCTGTTTGTAGTCCCCCATGCGGTTCATGACTTCCCGGCGCTGATCCAGTGCTTCCCGCACAAGCTGCTGTCCCTTTTCGTCATACTCGATCAGGCGCCTGATTACCTCTTCCAAAAAGCTCACCCTTTCTTTTCTTCATGTCTGGCAATCGCAAAAATATGGCTTCCGTTTTGTCCCTCTATTATTTTCCATCCAGTGAAAAACAAACTTTTGGAAACGTCCCTAGTTTAGCCTGATTACGGAAATTTTTCAAGTTAAATTTTAAACGAAATTCTTTTTTCAAAGTTTCTCTGTGCTAATTGTATATTTTTTTATCTAAAAGCGACCTGACTTGTTGAATTTGCACATACCCCTCCGGCACAAAACCCCATCTTAAAAACAGATGATAGGGTGAATCCTTCCCCCTATTCCTCGGGCTTCCATCCGGGCCAAAACCTTGACGGGCCTTCCAGCTTTTGCTATACTGGAAAAACCGGATGGAGGACTTTGCCATGAAACTTGCGGAAGCATTGCAGCTTCGTACCGGCCTGCAAAAACGGATCAACCAGCTTTCCAGCCGTCTGTGCAACAACGCAACCGTCCAAGAAGGGGAAAAGCCCGCCGAGGACCCGGCCGCCCTGATGGAGGAATATGAGGACTGCGTCGCCCAGCTGGAAGGATTGATTGCCCGGATCAACCGCACCAACAGCGAAACCCGGACCGAATCCGGCACGCTGACCGAGCTGCTGGCCCGCCGGGACTGTCTGAAGCTGCGGCTGCAAACCTATCATGATTTCCTGGCCTCCGCCAGCAGTCTGACCCGCCGGGCCACCCGTTCGGAGATCCGGATTCTAAGCACCATACCGGTGCCCGAGTACCAGAAAAAGTCGGATGTGCTTTCCCGCCGGCTGCGGGAGGTGGACAACGCCATCCAGTCCGCCAACTGGTCCACCGAGCTTTTGTAAAAACCCCTTCCATTCTTTCGGATGCATTATCGTTCAAAAGAACGGAAAGAGGGGCCTTTCCACAGGGAAAAAGCCCCTCTTCATGATCGGTATAAAACAACTGTCAGTTGATTTCACGCACCAAGAGACCCTGTTCGGCACCCGTTTGCGGGCACCTTTTCGACCGATGATACTCTGTCAATAAAACCAGATTCTCAAATTTTTCCGGCTCCTGATAGCGTTTTCTTCCGCTCTCTTCCCGAATTACCATCACTTCTCGCCCCAATGATTCAGGAACTGCGCGATAAACCGTATACGACCGGGATACTCCTTCCTCATCGGCCACCGTGATCCGAAGGATCGCCCCACCGCCCCGCTTTATAATCTGCCCATCCCGATCCCGCAGATCGGACCCATCCGAAAGCAGGCAGCAAAGCTGCTCGATTTCATCCGGACAGTTGAGCCGCTTCTCTGCGAGCACCTCTCCTTTTGATGTTTCGTATAAGAGCGTCGCTGATTGTCCTGCGTAAATCTTTACACAGGATAACCCCATCAGCAATAGTGCTATCATGATTCCCGCGAAAAATTGCAGAAAATTTCGTTTTATATTCCCCATGATTTTCAAGTTGTTATCGTTGAATACCAGTTGTATACAATGCTTCCATATGTGTATTGGAAATTCAGTGCAGAGGAGGGACTTCCTTTTTTGCAGAGCCATTTATATGTTCCACTATTAGAATCGCTTACTCTAATGCCGTACTCCCCTGCAAGAGAATCGGAAGAAAAGCCGCAAAGCACTGTGTAATGCGCAAAATTTGTAGATTGCCAATTAATAATACCAGGTTTCTGGTTATTCATGTATGTTTTAACTTGATTAGGTGTTAGTTTTCCTTTTTTGCTTCCTGTTATATCATAACACTTGCTTAAAGCGTTTACAACATCTGAATCATACGCTCCCTCATTATAACCTATTCCCATTTTATCAGCAATCTGCAAAGGAGTATATTTGTTGCTTTTTGTCAAAAATTTCCCTGTTAACATCACTGAAACGGCCCAGCATTCCCCATAAGACTGCTTATAGGTTCCTACATTTACCTCTATTACCTGAGCCCCTCTTGACTGCAACGGAATGTCTAATGAATATCGTTCTTTCGCTGAGTAATAGTCCGTTGGATTCATATCTTGCCCCATCTTTTTATCACTATAACCATTCTCTAAATGCTCTATTGAAGAGCTTGCAAAGCTGTACTCCTCAATTATCTGTACATCTTCATCTGTTTTAAAATAAAGACTATCATTAGTGACTATAATGCAAAAATCTTCTTGTCCATTATTTAAGTATTTGTTTATATTCGATGCCCAGTCCTGACTAAAAGAATACGTTGGGCTTGCCTTATCTCCGTGGACGCCCAATACGCCTATAACTACATTATTTAAATACACAGGATAATAACTGACTTGACTAAATTCTGAAATGTTAAAATCTGTATACTCATAAACAGGTATTTGGCCTCCAAGCTGTAACTGATCTCCACTAATCAAGGGAGTCTCTTTTTCCGTTACCATCCAACTTGATAGTAAGTTTTGTATACAAGATAATTGCTCCTCAGAAAAAATTTCGTGAATATTGTCTGATTTCCCGGATGCAAATGCCACCACTGATAGACTCATCAATACTGCTATCGACACAACAAAGCTTATAATTTTTTAACATTTTTATATCTCCTCTCTGTCAAAGCCTTTTCTGAATTTTTAGTTTACCTTGGATTTGTTATAGTTATGATCTCCTTTCTTCATTAACAAAATAATTATAACACATTTAATATTTTTGTAAATACATTATTATTAATATTTATTATATGAGTTAAAATTCTTATGATATTTAAGATACTGATATACGATGCTGTTCAGCCCGGATGGACAGCTGGCGGATTCAGCAAAATGTTCTGCAGGGGGGCGTTGCCCACGGACTGCAAACGATAAGCCTGTTGGTAGCCGCAAACAGGGCGAATGCGACCGCTTCCGGCCGTGGAAAGAGCCGGACATGGTTCTGTGAGGGACCGAGCATATGGACGCGCAGAAGGGCCTGCGTGCGGGGTTCGATTCCCCGGTTGATTGTTATGCCCAGCATTGTAACACGCGCATTGTTACCACTGACACTGCACAACCACGCATTGACTGTTGCGGCGAGGGAGGGTACGGGGATTCTTAAAACAGGCAGGAACGGCCGGATGAGGCCGTTTTTTTACCTCTCTTTGCTTGCTTTTTTGCTCTGCTGTTGGTATACTGGAACCGGAGCCTTCACTTTCGTGAACAAAGCGTTTTGCCAGCCTTTTCAGAGGCTGCGGGGTCAAGGGGCAGAACCCCCGCCGCTGTGCGTACGCAGCGGAACCCCATCGCACACAAACGGCCAAGGGAGGAACGACTTATGAAAAAGACTGCCCGCATTTTGGGGCTTGCGCTCGCGCTGACAGCCGCGCTTTCGGCGCCGGTTTCCGCGGCGACCCTGCTCACCGGAGACGGGTTCTCCAACCGCGCGAACGCCGATTACTGGCAGACCGACCGCTATGAGCCGGAGGGGTTCGACTATGCAAACGGCAAGCTCTACCTGAGCGTCGGGCGGGAGGGAGCCACCTCCAACCGGCCTGCCGATATGCAGGGGAACTATTACGCCTTACAGGGCCGCAGGATGGCTGTCAACAAGACACCGGGAGCGGTCTGGACCGCAGCCGCCAAGATCAAGATCGACGAGTCATGGGTCGAGGGCAACCCCGGACGCCGCCGCGCGGAGTTCCGGGTGGATGTGTACGGCGGCAGCTCCGACGTGATGCCCGGGATGGCGGTCGTGACCAACGGGTCCGGCTCTCTGGCGGTTCAGTACGCCAATCCCGCAATCAAGTCCGGATGGTCAACCACAAGCCGGTATTACGATACCAAAGACCAGGAGTATCTCTCGCTTGAGCTCGAGGAAGGCTGGCACACCCTGCTGGTTAAGGCAAACGACGGGTTGGTCTACTACTATCTGGACAACCTCCAGATCGCATCGGTGGAGTTCTCCGAGAGCGCGCTGACCCCTGCCTGGCTTGCGCTCAACGCGCAGAACTACGGCGCCGACTATGAGGTCTGTTTTGACAGCTGTTACCTCTACAACGGCGGATACAGCGTCTACAAGGCTTCGCAGGAGTCCCGGGAGCGCGCCGAAGATCGCAAAGCCGAACGCTACCAGCAGAAACGCGACAACTGGCGGGAGCGGCATACCGTCTATAAATTTGACGGAAGCGACAGGGAATATACCCGCGAAGAGGCAAAGCAGGCTGGCCTGGATCCGGACCATGCTGTCTCCAGCCGGCTCGACCGGGAGATGCCGGACAGCTATTGGAACTATTGACAATCGGAAAGGAATCTTTGCGTTATGAAAAAACAGAAAAAATATGCTGCATCGGTAATAGCAGAAAGCCGGGAGGTTTGCTGTTAGAATCGAAGTACTCGTATTTCAGCGTTTTGACGATATCGTCAAACGGCTTCAGTGCCACCCCGCATTGAAAGCCGCGGGCATAAGCCCGCCGGTGTATGGAGTGCACCTTTGGTTATCAACCTCCCGGAAGGATGTGAAAAAACATACTTTTCGGAGGAGCTTATGAATCGCGAACAGAAACGAATCCAAAAACAAAAGGGATATTATAAAACGCACGCGTGTCACGACAGCTTTACCTGTAAAGTCTGCGGACGTCCGGTCGTTGCGGCAGGCGCAGGGAGCGACCACCGCAACCACTGCCCCAACTGCCTATCCAGCCTGCATGTGGACGAACTGCCCGGAGACCGCGCATCCGAATGCGGCGGCATCATGGAGCCGATCGGTGTGTGGGTACGCAAGGGCGGCGAATGGGCAATCATCCACAGGTGCCGCCGCTGCGGGAAGCTCAGTTCCAACCGCGCTGCCGCGGACGACAATCCGATGAAGCTGATGTCGATTGCCATGAACCCGCTGGCCGAACCGCCGTTCCCGCTGGAACGGATCAGCGAACTGACCGCGCTCATGGGCGGAGCAGGCTCGTTAGAGCCAGATTCGCATTTTTAAAAAATCAACAGGCGTCCGGCCATTTATGCCGGACGCCTGTTGTCATATCTATACGATATGGGAAGGGGGAACGATATGATCAGAGAAACCTATGCCGGCTGTACCCTTTGCCTTATCCAAGGGAGGCTGTATCCAGAATCGCCCCGGTATCAGCCGAGCTGACCAATGCGGCATATTTCGCCAGCGCAGGGAGACGGGGTTTCCGCAGCGGCTGCCAGCCCTCTTTGCGCCGCTCCAGCTCTTCTGCGGGGACATGCAGTTCGAGTGTGCGGGCATGGATGTCAATCTCAATCTCGTCACCATCCTGCACAAAGGCGATCGGGCCGCCTGCCGCCGCTTCGGGAGAAATATGCCCGATGCAGGGGCCATGCGTCGCCCCCGAGAACCGCCCGTCGGTCACAAGCGCAACGTCTTCATCCATGCCGCGCCCCATAATGAGCGCGGTAGTGGAAAGCATCTCACGCATCCCGGGGCCTCCCTTGGGGCCTTCGTACCGGATCACAATGACGGTGCCCTTTCTGATCGTCCCGGCGCTGACAGCGGCATCCGCCTCTTCCATCGAGTCGAACACCCGGGCCTTACCGGTAAAATGCGCCATCGATTCCCGCACGCCCGACTGTTTTACCACCGCACCGCGCGGTGCAAGGCTGCCGTAAAGCACAGCAATGCCGCCTTCCGGCTTCTGTGGGGCTTCGAGCGTCTTGAGCACGTCATCGGGATTGGCGGTATATCCATCCAGCAGTTCGCCCAGCGTTTTTCCGGCCACTGTCATCACCTCGCGGTGCAAGCGAGGTTCCACCGTCTTGAGCACTGCGGGGATACCGCCGCTCGCGTCGAGCGATACAATCGGGTATTTCCCCGAAGGCTGGAGGTTGCAGACGAACGGCACTTCCCGGCTGATCCGGTCGAAATCCGAGAGATTCAGTTCCACGCCTGCCTCATGGGCAAGCGCCATCAGATGGAGCACCAGATTGGTCGAAGATCCAGTCGCCATTGCGCCGGCAACACCGTTGAGCAGGGCCTCGCGGGTCAGGATTTTGCGCGGGGTGATCCCCTCCCGCAGCAGCTTCATAACCGCGCGTCCGCTCGCCTTGGCGATCCGTTTGCGCTTATTCGAGACCGCCGGTGCGGTGCCTGCGCCGGGCAGCGCCATGCCGAGCACCTCGCTGAGCATACACATCGAATTGGCGGTGCCCAGATGCGCACAGCTCCCGACGGTTGGAAGGGTCGCTTTTTCTGCCTCTTTCATATAGCCCGGGGTGATGATGCCCGCTTCCACCCGGCCAGGGAACTCCCTCAGCTCGCTCGAGCAGAAAAGCGGGTTGCCGCCCACATTGCCGGGCAGCATCGGTCCTCCGGGGACGACGACCGCCGGGATATCCAGCCGGGCCGCAGCCATCAGCATCCCGGGGATGATCTTGTCGCAGCCGGGCAGCAGGACCATCGCGTCAAAGTGATGGGCTTCGACCACCATCTCGATCGAATCAGCGATCAGGTCGCGGCTTGCGAGCGGATAACGCATCCCCTTGTGGCCCTGGCAGAGGCCGTCACAGATCGCGATGGTCTCGCTGCGGCGGGGGACGCCGCCCGCTTCAATGACCCCCTGGCAGACATAGTCCGCCAGCTCGCGCAGATGGGCATGACCGGGGACCATCTCGCTGAAGGAGCCGATAACCGCTACAAACGGCTTTTTCAGGTCCTCCTCGTCCATGCCGGTGGCATAGAGCAGGGCGCGCTGCCCGCTGCGGGCCAGCCCGTTGGTCAATGTGCTGCTGCGGTAGCTGGGGTCTTTCAGTTCAAACTCTTTTTCGTAATTCATGGTTGAACGCTCCTTTTTGATCTTGTAGAGAGTATCAAAACGGCTGCGCTCCCGCATTTCGCGTTTGCCATACCAATTTTTACAATCGAAGTGGTTGCCTGGAAACGATACTGTATGGAAAAAGGGTCAGCACATCTGCCGGACTGCCTCGTGCAGCAGTGCCAGGCTTTCCTCCCCCGGGGCGACATAGGGGGAGTCAATGAGGTAGTCCTCGAGTATCCTGAGGTTCTGCCCGGTCGCGGGGACGCCAAGCTCCTGAAGGGTCAGAGGCATATCCATGCCGCGCATGAACTCCTTGAGGGCGTCGCGCTCGGCGCCGAGCTGGTTGTAATGGAGCTGGGCAAACAGCCCGACCGCTACGATCTCACCATGCAGCGCACCAGCAGCCTCGTTGGTGAAGTGGGTGCGCACCCCGTCATACATCGAATGGGCAATCGCACTTTGACTGAAGCTGTGGGTGATATTGGCGATCACACCGGTGAGCGCGACAGCGATAAACGCTACGTCCTCCAGCGCCTTGGTGACCTTATGCCGGCGGTTATCCTCGATCGCCTGCGGGCCGTACTGCTCAAGTACTTCATAGGTATATTGCGCCATCCGAAAAGCGCTGAACAGGTTGATCTGGTTTTCGTCGAGCGTCATGACCGGCTTGCCGTTCTGAATCTCGATCCGCTTAGCCATCGCGTCGAGGATGCCGGCAGCGGTGTAGCGGATGGGGCAGTTGGCGATGACCTCCATGTCCATCAGGACCGCATCCAGCTCGTGGCTGTAGCGCCAGCAGTCTTTTTTCGCACCGGCGGGGGTATACATGACGCTCATGCAGGTGAACGGCGCACAAGTCGAGATGCTGGTGGGGATGTTCACCGTACCCAGGCCGGCATACTCAGCGACCGCCTTGGAAAAGTCCATAATCCGGCCTCCACCCACGCCGACCACCTCGTCACAGCCCGCGTCTTTGCATTTTTTGGCATACTCCTCTGCGGCTTCATAGCTGCACTGGCCGGAATAAAACACGAGCACATAGTCCAGCCCCGCCTGCTGAAAGCCGGGGAGAAGGCGGTCTTTCACAGCCTCCCATGCGCGGACGCCCGCAACGATAAACGCTTTTTTACCGAATTTGGAGATTTCTTCTCCGCAGATCTCCAGAATCCCGGTGCCCTGGCGATAGCGTCCAGCGCCGAATTTGATTGCGGTATCCAATACGATCTTTTCCATGTAAAAAATCTTCCTTTCGCGTTTTGTCCCACCGCGTACGCGCGGCAGCGAGGGCTCCGCCCCTCGACCCCGCCACCTTTGAAAAGGTGGACGAAACTTTTGGATAAAGAGCAGGTAAAAAGCGCACTTTGCCCCATCGGGGTGGGGCCTGCGGGGAGGGGTCGCCGACCCCTTCCCGTAAGGCAAACTGAGGGGGTGTCGCGGCGTATGCCGCGCTTCGGACCGCCAGGTCCGAGAAGTCCCCCGAAGAAGGGCGCTTGCGCCCCGGAAGTTTGGGCTGGAATCCAAACTTCCGTTGCCTCACTGCCCCTCGACCCCGCCACCTTTGAAAAGGTGGACGAAACTTTTGGATAAAGCGCAGGTAAAAAGCGCACTTTGCCCCATCGGGGTGGGGCCTGCGGGGAGGGGTCGCCGACCCCTAGCCCGCAAGGCAAACTGAGGGGGCGTCGCGCGAAGCGCGCTTCGGGCTGAAAGCCCGAGAAGACCCCCGAAGAAGGGCGCTTGCGCCCCGGAAGTTTGGTCTGGAACCCAAACTTCCGTTGCCTCACTGCCCCTCGACCCCGCCACCTTTGAAAAGGTGGACGAAACTTTTGACTCGGTATAAACAGATTCTGTGAAGATTGCAACGGGTTCGGCGGAGCGGGTAAATGCACCCTGACTGCCGGGATAGGGAGCGCCGATCCAGAACCTGTGAGCCAGTTTGCAGGGGGCTTTGGAACGGAACCGAGACACACCGAGGCGGGCATCTTGCGCCCGGAAGTGTGGTCAAGGAGCATGATTTCTGCTGTCCTAGTCCCAGCCACCCCTGGCTGCTTCCCTGCTGCGAACCGTGTCACGTATTTTGAAGTGCTAAGGCAGGAGAACCGCTTTACTGCCTTTTTCAGGCAGCTTTTAAAAAAATATGGTCAGAATCGGGATCGTGATGAGGCTGGTCAGTGTCGAGATAAAGACGCACTTGGAGGCAAACACCGCATCCGCCCCATACTTGTCGGCGAGGAAAGCGGTAGAACTGCCGACCGGCATACCGGTGAGAACCACCGAGATCTGGAGGGTGAGCAGATCGGTCCCAAGCAGGCGCAGGATCGCCAGTGTTCCCAGCGGGAACAGGAACTGCCGCACCGCAACCAGAATAAATGCCTTTTTGTCGAGCACCGTACGGGGGCTGACGCCCGACAGGATCATGCCGATAATCACCATGCCCAGCGGGGTGCTCATCGCCCCCAGAGCCGAAAGCGCCTTGTTCAGCTGCTGGGGAATCGCAGGCTGAAAGAGCATCCGCAGCACGCCCAGCTCGACCGCGATGATCCCCGGGTTGAGCATGACATTTTTGATCCGCTGTTTCAGCGGCGCATCGGTGAACAGGCTGATGCCAGCCGACCACATCATGATCCGGTTGGGGATGATGAACAGGCTGCCCAGGAAGAGTCCATCCTGACCATAGGCATCCTGTATGACCGGCAAGCCCGCGAAACCCGAATTGCTGACAAGGGTGCCATATTTCATGATGCATTTTTCCCTTGGGTTGCACCAGTTGTAGGCATACCTGCCGAACACGAGTGAGACCAGTGCGGAAATCGTGGCAATCGTGAGCACCGAAGCGCCCCGGTAGAGCGTCTCCATGGTGAATTCCATGTCAAACGACTGGAACACCATGCAGGGGATCGAGACATAAAGCAGGAAGTTGGTGAAGCTGGGCTGGGCGGCTGCCTTGACCAGATCGGTTTTGCGGCAGATCCAGCCGATGAGCATATAGAGGAAGAGCACCGACTGGATTTCGGCCATGCGGAAAAACTGTTCCAAACGATTCGACGACCTTTCCGGAAAAAATGCCCCGCCCTGCGCAGAGCTGGACGGGGCTGTGTTACGTCAGGTGATCGGCGCAGGGTTAAAGATGCACATATCGTTGTGGAAGCCGTACTGATCCGAGTAAGGCTCCTTGACACCGCTTGCGACATCCAGAATCAGGTTGAAGATCTCGGTGCCGACCTCGGCGATGGTCGCTTCGCCGGTGGCAACCGGCCCTGCTGAAACATCGATCAGATCGAACCAGTGGTCCTTCATCTCGTTACGGCTGCATACCTTGATGACCGGAGCCACATCCAGGCCATACGGGGTGCCGCGCCCGGTCATAAAGACCTGGAGCCCAATCCCGCTCGCCACCTGGCTCGGCCCGCAGACAATATCGCTCGCCGGGGTGGCGGCGTAGATCAGGCCATGCTTTGTGGGCTTTTCGGCGGGGGAAAGCACCTCGACGATCGGGCTGGTGCCGCTCTTGGCGATCGAGCCCATGGCCTTCTCGACAATGTTGGCCAGGCCGCCCTTCTTGTTGCCGGGGGTGGGGTTGGCGTCGCGGTCCACGCCGCCCGCGTCGAGATAGTCGTCATACCATTTCATCTCTTCGGCCAGACGGTCGCGGGTATGTGCGTCCGGGCAGCGCGCGGCGAGCATATGTACGCCGTCACGCACCTCGGTGACCTCACTGAACATCACCGTACCGCCGCCCTTGACCAGCAGGTCGGCCGCGTAACCCGCGCTCGGGTTGGCAGTCAGGCCGCTGAACGCATCGCTGCCGCCGCACTGCATCCCAATGAGCAGCTCGGACAGGGGCAGCTCCTCGCGCCGCCGCTGATCGAGCTTTTTCAGCTTGGTTTCCGCCATGTCCAGGATCGCCTGCATCATGGCATCATGGCCCTTCCAGTCCTGTAGGGTCAGGCAGTTTTCGGGGGTGATGTCCTCGGGCGGGAGTACCCGGTCGTAGGTCAGCTTTTCGCATCCCAGCCCCACCACCATGATCTCGCCGCCGAAATTCGGATGGCGGATCACATTGGTGATCGCGCGGATCGGGATAACCGCCATCGGCGCGTTGATCGCAACGCCGCAGCCGTAGGGATGGTTGATCGCAACCACCCCATCCACATGGGGGTATTTGGGAAGCAGTTCCTTCTTGATCCGCTCGACCGCTACCCGCACCACGCCTGCCGCACACTGCACAGTGGTCACGATACCCAACAGGTTACGGGTGCCGGCAGGGCCGGTTTTGTTGCGGTAGCCCATCCAGGTTTTACGCGGCGGGTCGGGCAGGTCCTCGACCGGGACAAGATTTGTGCCGAATGGCATGTTGTCCAGCGCGGGGCTTTCGGGCAGGTCGAGCATATGCTCATTGATCCAGCTCCCCATTGGGATTGCATCCTTTGCATATCCCAAAACCACCCCATAGCGGATGATCTCTCCACCCTTTGGAATATCTGTCAGGGCGATTTTATGCGCCTGCGGGATCGGCTCACGGGCGGTCAGGCCCGGCAGGACCAGGGTATCAGCCGCGATATCCTGAACGGCAATCGCGACATTGTCTTTGTCAGTCACTTTAATGACAAGCGGAGCACTCATAATCGAACCCCCCGTTTACTGCGCCGCTTCGGCGGCTTTTTTCTTTTTGTCTTTGGCATTGTCCCACAGCGCGTAGGCGACCGATGCGACAATCAGCAGCCAGATGAACCAGCCGATCGGGCGGCTGAAAAAGACCATCAGGCTACCGCCCGACGCGCTGATCGACTGGATGAAATAGTTTTCGAGGTCTTTGCCGAGGATGAATCCAATCAGGAAGCAGGACGCGGGAATCTTGATCTTGCCGAAGATGTATCCGACGATACCGAAAATGAGCAGCGCCCAGACATCGAAGATACGGCCATTCTTGGTGGCATAAGCACCGACAATGCAGATCATGATGATGACCGGATAGAGCCGCTGGCGCGGGATATAGATGATCTTGCTGATCCACTTGATCGGGTAGAACATGCAGACAAACATGATGATATTGCAGAGCAGCAGCGCCACAAGGATGGTATTCCAGGTATTGGGGTTCTGGGTGATGAAGAGCGGGCCAACCTGGATACCCTGAAGCATGAACGCCGAGATGAGGACCGCAGTGGTCGAGTCGCCCGGGATGCCCAGCGAGAGCAGCGGGATCAGCGCACCGCCGGTCAGGCCGTTGTTGGAGGCCTCGGAAGCAACCAGACCTTCCGCGGCACCGGTGCCGAGCAGTTCCGGATGCTTGGAGAAGTTTTTGGCCTGCGCATAGGCGAGGATCGAAGCAGCCGAACCGCCGACGCCCGGCAGAACGCCCATAAAGGTGCCGATCAGCGAGGAACGGATCAGGTTGACCCCCTGCCCCTTGAAGTCGGCGAACGAGAACTTCTCGGTCGAAGAGGTGCCGTTATCCATCTTCTCGACCTTAAACCGCATCCCCTCTTCCGCCTCTTCGAAGATCTGGGAGATCGCGAACAGGCCGATCAGGACCGGGAGCAGCTGGAACCCGTCCTGCATCTTGCTCCGCATGAAGTCGGGGACCATCCGGTAAGCGTTGTTGACGCTGAACATCCCCATCAGGCTGATGAGAACACCGAAGAAGCCCGCAAAGATGCCGCGCAGCATCTGCCCTTTGGAGAGCGCCGCAATAACGGTGAGTGCAAAGAGGATGATGAGGAATTTTTCAACTGAGGAGAATTTCAGCGCCGCGGCGGAAAGCAGCGGGGTGAAAAGGGCCAGCGCGATCAGGGAGATGATGCCGCCGACAAAGCTGGAGACGATACCAACCTTGAGGGCGCGCTCGCCTGCGCCGCGTTTGGCCATCGGGTAGCCGTCGAAGGTGGTGGTGATCGAGGACGGCGTGCCGGGGATGTTGATGAGGATTGCGGGAATCAGACCGCCCGAGATGCCGCCGACATAGAGGCCAAGCAGCAGGTAAAGAGCGGTTTCGAGGTCATAGGCATAGGTCAGCGGCAGGAATACCGCAACCGCCATGGTGGCGGTCATGCCGGGGATCGCGCCGAATATGATGCCGACAACGACGCCCATCGCGGCGACCAGAATCTGTGAAATGCCAATGGTAAAAGGCAACATTCAGTTCACCAGCCCTTCTTAATAAATCGTAAAGCCGAAGTCGGCAAAGGTGATCGAGCACATCCCGCTTGGAAGTGTGATATTGAACACGATGCCGAACATCACGCTGATGAGCAGCGAGGCAACCACCGCAATGACCGCGCTGCCGATCAGCGCCTTTTTGCTGGTGCCGGTGTAAAGCACATTGAAGAGGAAAACAAAGATCAGACTGGTCACCGTAAAGCCGATGACGTCCAGCGCAAAGATGTAGCCTGCAAACAGGAGCAGCGTGCCCCACAGCTTCATCTTGTCATAGTTCTCGAGAAAGAACCTGCCGGGCTTCTGGAAGAACGGCTTGCCCTCCTGCACGCGGGCGCGGCCCTCGGTGAGGATAATGGCGGCAAGCAGAACCACAAGGACCCCCATCGTGATGATCGGGACGATCCAGTGTTCGGTTGAGTACACTACCTGAATCATGAAAACACTCCTTTGACGATGGATTCTAGCGGCGGGGGCCCTGCCCCCTGACCCCGCGATTTTTTCAAAAAACCGAGTAAATCTTTAAGATTACAGAACAGTTTCCAAACAGGGCCTAGAAAGTGCGGGCGCGCAGAACTGCACGCCCGCGCCGGGAATCCGGAATAATCAGGTCAGGGAGTCAAGGCTGGGGCTGCGCTCGATCAGCTCGGAGCACATCTCGCGTTTGTCGTAGATGAACTTCTGGGAAGCCTCCACGCCAACCTCGTCAGCGCTCAGGGTGTTGTAGAAGAGTTTCGCCATATCCGCCTGGAACTGGGGATCCTCGGTGACCTTCTTCATCGCCGCTTCATACTCGGCCAGAACCGAAGCGTCCATATCCTTCGGGAAGTACATTGCGAAGTCCTTCGCAAAGTCGAACGGAGCGCCGTTGAAGGTGACGCCATCATCCGCCATCGAATCGATCTCAACACCATTGACAGTGCCGCACGAACCGAACATGGTCATCTTGAGCTGATCCTGTACGCCGTCCTCGGTGTACTGGGCAAATGCGGAGGTATCGCCATAGATGACATCCGCATTGCGGTCCCACAGGCGCTGGAGCTTCTCAGCGGTGGTGCCGCCAACGATCGCTTTGATCCGTCCGGCAACCTCGTCACCATGGGTTTCCTGCACATAGAGATAGTAGGCCGCGAAGCAGAGGTGGGAGGTTGCGCCCGACTCAATATTGAACGAAACGGTCTTATCCGGGTTGTCGATCAGGTACTGGGTGACCTCGCTCAGCTTGGCGTAGGGGGATTCCGCCGCAGCGCCGAAGCAGCCGCCCGGGTTCTGCCCAATGCGCGGGCCGACAGTCATTGTCTCGAGCGCGTAGTCCTCGGAAACCGAGCCGAACAGGACGCTCAGGAAGGTCATGTCGTGGAACATCATGACTGTTTTTCCGTCTCCCTTGGCGTTGGCAATCTCGTCAAGCGCGGCCGCGTTTCCAATCGCGTCGACCTTGCCGTTGAAGCCCATCTCAGCCGAAAGGTAACGGGTGACCAGGTCGGCGATCATGTAGGAGTCGCCGGAGGTGGAGGTGGAGCCGATAACCACGCGGACGTTCTGCCCTTTCAGGCTGCTCGCACCCGCGCCGGCCGGAGCCGCTGCCGCAGGGGCGCTGGAATCGCCGCCCGAAGCGGCGGGTGCTGTGCTGTTGGAGCCGCCGCCTACTGTGCAGGCCGCCATAGAGAGCGCCATCGCGCCGGAAAGCAGCAGAGAGACAAATTTTTTCAGTTTCATAAAGTTTCTCCTTCTTCTTTTCATAAAGTGTTTGATCCATACGGTAGGAATCGACACTGCCCGACCGCTGTGATTAAAGAATAACAAACTTTTTGTAAAGTTTCTATTGACAAAAAAGAAAAAACAAGGCTCCAAATTTTTCATCCTCTCCAATTTTTCACAAATTGAAATCTTCCTTGATTTTTTGTGAAATTTATATTTCGTTTTTATCCCTATTTTACTTGAGATATGGATAGATGGGTTTCCAGTTTTAGATTTTGACAAAAATAAAAATGCATTCTTATGCACTTTACCAGTTTACAAATGCAGACCTGATTCTGTAATCTTAGGCTCAAACTGTTTATTATTAGAGCCTGTATTTGTAATCAGGGGATGCTGGATGTGCGAGGGATTTTGCTGCCCTGCAAGGCGAAAAAATGCAGACAATCCTTTGTGTATTACAGGATTTTTCGGCACAGCAGGCCGGAAAAAGGCCCTCTCAGATCGTGCCGAATGGTCGCGAATACGGGTCCTTAATAAGGAAAGGAACATACCACTATGGAAAAAACGCTCCAGGAACTCTGCCGGCAGTACCGCCGCTATCGGATGTGTGTACTGGCCTTTCTGCCGCTTCTGGGCGCTGCGGCAATCTGCGCCTTTTTCAACCGGACGCTCACCCTCCTGCTGCTGGGAACGGCGGTCGCCTACCAGCTTTTCTATCTGCGCCGCCGCCAGAAGCAGTATCTGCGCGAGCTGATCCGCGCCAATCTGGAATCCACCGTCTGCCAGAAGCTGGGCGCGGAACCGCCGGAGGAGCGGGGCGGGGGGACGGTCACCCCGCGCGCGGTGCGCGCCGCACAACTGATGCCGTTCGACGAAACAGAGGGCTGCTGCCTGTTGGCGCAGGGGATCACCGGGACGCTCGGCGGGATGCCGGTGTCGGTCTGCGACGCCACCTTCGGGCAGACATTCCATTTGGTGAAAAACGGCCGCAAACGGGTGCACTTCACCTGCGGCGTATGGGTCCGGCTTCAGCTTCCCGCCGATACCGGCGCGGACTGGCGGCTGCTCGACCCCGACGCGATCCCCACCCCGATCCGTCAGGATTTTTATGCCGCCCAGTCATCCCTTGAGCCTGCCGGGACGCTGGACGACCGATGGGTGTTCTATCGTGCGGCAGGGGAGCCTCCCGGGAAGCTGCTCCGCAAAGCGGGCGAGCTGGCGGGTTATACGCCCGGCAAAGCGGCGTTCTCATTGCAGGGGGACACGCTGACCGTCTTTCTGCGGGACCGGTTCCTGGCGCGCCCGGTCTCGATGAAAAGCGCGCCTACCGCCGCGCTTCTGCAATTCGACCCCTTGCCCGAATTGGACTATATCCTGCGATGTGCGCAGTCACTGACGGCAAAAAAGTGAGATAAATTTTTCAGAAATGAAAAATATTGTTTCTAATTTTGAAATTTCAACAGATTGGACAGGGAACTGCTGCGCGTTTCGTGGTTTTGCCTATTGTATCCGGCGCACGAAATCTTTACACTAAAAGACGGATTCGACACAAATCCTGAGCCGGCACTGTCAGGCCGATGCTGAAAACCGCGAAGGCCGCTTCTGTCTGCGGCCATCATTAAGGAGGGCATCCTATCATGTACAAACCTTATGGCATTATCCCGCCTATCATCACCCCGTTTGATGAAAACGGACGCATTGATTATCCCGCGCTTGCCAAGATGGCTGTCCATCTGGTTGACAACGGTGTCCATGGCCTGTTCCCCTTTGGCACCACCGGGGAATTTTATGCTGTCTCGGATGAGGAATACGTCAAGGCGCTCGAAACAGTGCGCGATGCTGTGGCCGGCAAAACCAACCGGTACGGCAAACCCATCCAGCTGATTGCAGGATGCAGCCATATCACCACCCGCGAGGTTGTGCGGCTGATCAAGCTGGTGGAAGGGGTCGGTGGATATGATGCCGTCAGCGTTCTGACGCCGATGTTCGTCAGCCAGACTCAGGATGAGCTGTATGCCTACTATAAGACGATTGCCGACAGCACCACCATGCCGGTCATTATGTATAACAACCTGCCCAAAACCAATGTAACCATCACCCCCGCGACTGCTGCGCGTCTGGCGAAGGACTGCGGCAACATCATCGGCGTGAAGGATTCCACCGGCGACATGACCAATACCGGTGAATATCTGCGCCTGACGATGGAAGAGCGCGACCATTTCAACGTCATGATGGGCCGCGATACCCTCATCTATGCCGCGCTGCACTATGGCTGCTCGGGCGCGGTGGCATCCTGCGCGAATGTGGCGCCCCGTGTGGTTGCCGATATCTATGACAAGTTTATGGACGGGGACTGGAAGGGCGCTCTGGAAGCCCAGTACCGCCTCGCTCCGCTGCGCATCGCCTGCGGCATGGGTACCTTCCCCGAGGTGATCAAAGAGGGGCTTGTCCTGCAGGGGATCCCGGTCGGAAAATGCCTCGAGCCGATCGCCGAGCTGCGCCCCGACGAGAAGGAAAAGCTGCGTCAGGTGCTTGTTGACATGAATCTGATCTGAAATCGTGCATCTTTTTTGAAAAGGAGAAATGACCTTATGATCCCAACCGTTGCCAAAATGGAAGTTTATCCGGTCGCAGGCCATGACTGCATGGAACTGAACCTTTCGGGCGCGCATGCCCCCTATTTTACCCGCAACATCGTGATCCTCACCGACTCCAACGGGGCCGAGGGTGTGGGCGAGGTGCCGGGCGGCCAGAAGATCACCAACGCGCTTGAAGCGGTGAAAGACCTCGTGATCGGCACCAGCATCGCCGACTATAAGCAGACGCTGAACAAAGTACGCGCATGGCTGGATGCAAACATCAAGGACGATGTGCGCGGCCTGCAAACCTTCGACCTGCGCACCGGCGTACATGTGGTCACCGCGATCGAAGCGCCTCTGCTCGACCTGCTGGGCAAATTCCTCGACGTCCCGGCAGCCGCACTGATGGGTGACGGCATCCAGCGGGATCGGGTGCAGTTCCTGTCCTACCTCTTCTATGTGGGCGACCGCAAGAAAACCGATCTTCCCTACGAGGAGGAGCCGGACGCCGAATGCGACTGGTACCGCCTGCGCCATGAGGAGGCAATGACCCCCGAAGCGATCGTTGCGCTCGCAAAGGCAACCCACGAGAAATACGGATTTGTGGACTTCAAGCTCAAGGGCGGCGTCCTCGCGCCCAAGGAGGAACTGAAAGCGGTCCAGGCGATCAAGGCGGCGTTCCCCGAGGCGCGTGTCGACCTCGATCCGAACGGCTGCTGGAGCCTTGCGGAAGCGCTCGAGATCGCCCCGCAGCTGAAAGAAGTCCTCGCCTACTGCGAGGACCCCTGCGGTGCGGAGAACGGGTTCTCCGGACGTGAAGTCATGGCCGAATTCAAGAAGGCGAGCGGTATGCCCACCGCCACCAACATGATCAACACCGACTGGCGCCAGATGTGCCACTGCATCGCGCTCAACAGCGTGGACATCCCGCTGGCGGACCCGCATTTCTGGACGATGAACGGCTCGGTCCGGGTGGGCCAGCTCTGCAACGATTTCGGCATGATGTGGGGCTGCCATTCGAACAACCACTTTGACATCTCGCTGGCAATGGTGGTTCAGTGCGCGGCCGCGATCCCGGGCAAGATGAACGGCATCGACACCCACTGGATCTGGCAGGAAGGCCGCGAGCGGCTGACCAAAGAGCCGATGCAGATTGTGGATGGATGCATCGACCTGCCGAAGAAGGGCGGCCTTGGCATTGAGGTCGACCGCGAGCAGGTGATGAAAGCGAACAAGCTCTATCTGGACAACTGCCTCGGTGCACGTGATGACGCGATCGGGATGCAGTACCTGATCCCGGGCTGGAAGTTTGACAACAAGCGCCCCTGCATGGTACGCTAATACAAATAACAACGACCGGCAGGCCGGGGATTCCTCCCTGCCTGCCGGTTTTACAGGAGGAAAAGCTGATGAACCAACCATTGCGCAACGATGCGGACAAGATCATCTCCGCCAGCCTGAAAGCCGTCCTGCCCGATTCCGCGGTGCAGCGCGCATTGAAGTCCTACCAGCCGCGGGGCGGTAAAACCCTGCTGGTCGCTGCCGGGAAAGCCGCCTGGCAGATGGCCAATGCCGCAGTGCAGGCGCTCGGCCAGGTGGACGGCGGTGTGGTAGTCACCAAATATGACCATGTGATGGGGCAGATCCCCGGTGTCGACTGCTACGAGGGCGGACATCCGGTGCCGGATGAGGGCAGCTTTTCCGCCACCGGCCACGCGCTTGAGCTGGTCAGGGGCCTGAAACCCGAGGACACGGTTCTCTTCCTGCTTTCGGGCGGCGGCAGCGCGCTGTTTGAACAGCCGCTCGTTTCGGGTGAGGAGTTACAGGACATCACCCGCCAGCTGCTCGCCTGTGGGGCGGACATCGTTGAGATGAACACCATCCGTAAACGGCTCAGCCGGGTCAAGGGCGGACGGTTTGCCGAGCTTTGCGCACCGGCACAGGTGTTCAGCATCGTCCTGAGCGATATCCTGGGCGACCCGCTCGACATGATCGCCAGCGGCCCCGCCTGCCCGGACGCTTCCACCTGTGAGCAGGCGGTTGCGATCGTGGAAAAATACCACCTCAATTTCTCGGAAAAGGCGATGGAGCTTCTGCAGCAGGAGACCCCGAAAGCGCTGGACAACGTAACCACCCAGATCACCGGCAGCGTGCGGGAGCTTTGTTCCGCGGCGGCAGCGGAGTGCCGCGCGCTTGGGTATGAGCCGGTCCTGCTGACCGACCGCCTGAGCTGTGAGGCCCGGGAGGCCGGCGGCTTCCTCGCCAATATCCTGCGCACCCACGCGGACGACGGTCGCCGCATGGCGTGGATCGCGGGCGGTGAAACGGTGGTGCACCTGACCGGAAAGGGCCTGGGCGGACGCAATCAGGAGCTGGCACTCGCAGCTGCACCGGGCATCGCGGGCCTGACGGGTGCGGCTGTCTTTTCGGTGGGCAGCGACGGGACCGACGGCCCCACCGACGCGGCGGGCGGTTATGTGGACGGTGAAACCGGGGCTGCACTGCGCGCCAAAGGGATCGACGTGTTCGGCGTCCTGCGCGAGAACGACGCTTACCACGCCCTGAAAGCGGTGGATGGATTGATTATGACCGGCCCGACCGGCACCAATGTCAACGATGTTGCGGTCGCGCTGCTCAACGGCCAGGGGGCTGGCGCATGAAACTCGTGATTACCGCCCGGGATTTCTCCACCGGGGACCCGCGCCCGCTTTCCCTGCTGGAAGGCTCCGGTCTTGCGATCGAGGACCACAGCACCGAGGGATTCAGCACGAGCACCAGCGTCGAAACGATGTATGACGTCCTGAAAGACGCCGACCTTGCCATCTCGGGGCTGGAACCGTATCCGCGCGCGCTGATTGAGCGCCTGCCCAACCTGAAACTGATCTCCCGCCGCTCGATCGGCTATGATTCGGTCGATCTGGACGCCTGCCGGGATCACGGGGTTACCGTGTGCCGCGCACTGGGGGCAATCGAGGGGGCTTGCGCCGAGCTGGTAATGGCCTATGTCCTCTATTTTGCACGCCGCGTCCACGAACAGAATGCCCAGATGCAGCAGGGGGTATGGCAGCGGAACTATACGTCCGGCACCAGCGGAAAAACACTGGGGCTGGTCGGTTTCGGCGGGATCGGAAAAGAAGTCGCACTGCGTGCGGTTCCGTTTGGGATGCGGGTCCTCTACTACTGCCGCCATCCGCGTCCCGAGTGGGAGGAGCAGTATCGGGTGCACTATGCCCCGCTGGACCAGCTTTTGGCAGAGAGTGACTATGTCTCAGCCAATATGCCGCTGACCGATGAGACCCGCCGGATGTTCAACGCGGAGCGGTTCGCACAGATGAAGCCGGGCAGTGTGTTCATCAATACCGCCCGCGGGCCTGTGATGGATGCAAAAGCCCTGCGCGCCGCATTGGAGAGCGGGCATCTGGCGGGCGCCGGCGTGGATGCCTACGACAGCGAGCCCTGCACCGATTCGCCGTTGGCCGGCTGCCCGAACGCGGTGCTGACACCGCATACCGCTTCGTTTACCAACGAAGCGTTTACCCGGTTAAACGAGGTTGCCGCACAGAACCTGCTCGATTTCCTGGCCGGGCATCTGTCCGAAAAGAACCGTCTGGTATAAAAAGGCGTTTTTAGGGGCTGACCGCTCATCTGGGCGGTCAGCCCCTGTTTCTGTATGCCAGACCCGGCACAGCTTTTGCCGCGCGGCTCCTCACCCCGCCGTTTTTAACCGTCCGGACACAAGGCGTTGTAGTTTGGGGGCGCCCGTGGTATACTATAATCGAAATACGGCAAAAAGGCCCAAACATTCTAATGACAAAAGGGAGAGTTTCAATGGCAAAGCTGGTCTGGAAACCGGGCGCACTGCTCGCGCCGTCCCCTCCCGCATTGGTGAGCTGCGGGACAGTGGAAGCGCCCAATCTGCTGACCATCGCATGGACGGGAATCGTCAACACCCGCCCTGCAATGACCTATATTTCGGTACGCCCCGAGCGGTACTCCTATGGCCTGATCCGGGAATCGGGTGAATTTGTCATCAACCTGACCACCGTTGGGCTGGTGCGCGCTGCGGACTTCTGCGGGGTGCGGTCGGGACGTGAACTAGACAAGTTCGCCCACTGCGGCCTGACCCCTGTTCCCGCATCGGAGGTTTCCGCACCGCTGATCGAGCAAAGCCCGCTTTCGCTCGAATGCCGGGTAAAACAGATCCTCCCGCTCGGGAGCCACGAGATGTTCCTGTCGGAGATCGTCGCGGTGGATGTGGACGAGCAGCTGGTCGACCGCGAGGGGAAATTCCACCTCTCCAGGGCGGGGCTGGCAGCCTACGCGCATGGGGAATACTTCGCCCTGGGGGAGCGGCTGGGGACGTTTGGATTCTCGGTCCGGAAAAAGCCGCCCCGGAAACAGGCCGGCAGGCGGGCCAGATAAAACCATCAGTTTAATGGAGGGAAGGGACAGGTTACAATGAAAGACGGATTCATAAAAGTGGCGGCAGGGACCCCGGAAATCCGGGTCGCTGACTGTGCCTATAACGCGCAGGCTTCGATTGCGCTGCTCAGGCAGGCGGCGGAACAGGGGGTGCACCTGCTGGCGCTTCCCGAGCTGGGGCTGACCGGGTACACCTGCGGCGACCTCTTTTTCCAGCCGGCCCTGCTGGAAGGCGCGAAAAAGGCCCTGCTCGCACTCCGGGAGGCGAGCAGGGCGTATCCCGCAACGGTGACAGTCGCGGGCCTGCCGCTTTCCGCAGGGGGCAAACTCTATAACTGTGCGGCAGTGGTCCACAATGGACTGATCCTCGGGGTCGTCCCCAAAACCCACCTGCCCAACTACGGCGAGTTTTACGAACAGCGCTGGTTTGCATCCGCTTCCAGCTGGGGCAGGCTGCATGACTATATCACCATATCCGATGGCCTGCCGCAGGAGGAGGACTGTGTCCCCTTTTCGGCGCAGCAGGTGTTTACCTGCGAAACCATGCCCGCGTTCCGGTTTGGTGTGGAGATCTGTGAGGACCTCTGGTCGGTCGAACCTCCGTCGGTGCGGCTCGCGAAAGCGGGTGCAACGGTGATCGTCAACCTTTCGGCAAGCGACGAGACGGTCGGAAAGGCGGATTACCGCCGCAGTCTGGTTGCCGGACATGCGGCTCGTCTGGTCTGCGGCTATCTCTACGCCGATGCGGGCGAGGGGGAATCGACCACCGATGTGGTCTTTTCCGGGCATAACCTGATTGCGGAAAACGGTGTGATCCTGGCCGAGAGCCGGCGGTTCAGCACCGGCCTGACGGTCAGCGAAATAGATGTCCAGAAGCTCGCGTGGGAGCGCCGCCGGATGACCACCTTCCCGGCGCATCAGGACGAAGGCATCCTGCACACCTCCTTTTCGCTCCCAGCCACAGAAACCCGGCTGACCCGCAGCATCCCGGACAAACCGTTCATACCGTCCGACCCGGCGGCACGCGAACGCTGCTGCGAGGAGATTTTGCAGATACAGTCCCACGGGCTGAAAAAACGGCTGGCACACTCCCATGCACAGACCGTTGTGGTCGGCATTTCAGGGGGGCTGGACTCCGCTCTCGCCCTGTTGGTCGCGGTACGCGCGCTCGACCTGCTGGGCCGCCCACATACCGATGTGGTCGCGGTCACAATGCCCTGTTTCGGCACCACCGCCCGCACCAAGGGCAATGCGGAACAGCTCTGTGAGCGGCTGGGGGTCACGCTCCATCAGATTGACATCAAAGCGTCTGTCGACCTGCATTTCGCAGACATCGGGCACGATCCCGCCAGACAGGATGTGACCTTTGAGAACGCACAGGCGCGGGAGCGCACCCAGATCCTGATGGACATGGCCAACCGCACCAACGGTATGGTGATCGGCACAGGGGACCTTTCGGAACTTGCGCTCGGCTGGGCGACCTATAACGGGGACCATATGTCAATGTACGGAGTCAACGGGGCGGTGCCCAAGACGCTGGTGCGGCATCTGGTGGCATACGAAGCGGAGCGGTGCGGCGATGAAACCCTGCGCGGCGTTCTGCTCGACATCCTCGCCACCCCGGTTTCTCCTGAGCTTCTGCCGCCCAAAGAGGGGGAAATCCAGCAAAAGACCGAGGACCTTGTTGGCCCGTACGAGCTGCACGACTTTTTCCTCTATTACGCGATCCGCTGGGGCTTTTCCCCCGCTAAGGTGTTCCGTCTGTCCGAGCACGCTTTTTCCGGAACGTATAGTCGGGAAACCATCCTCCACTGGCTCAAAAACTTTTACCGCAGGTTCTTTGCCCAGCAGTTCAAACGTTCCTGCCTGCCCGACGGGCCAAAGGTGGGGTCGGTCTCCCTCTCGCCGCGCGGCGACTGGCGGATGCCCAGCGATGCGGTTCCCGCGCTCTGGCTGGAAGAGCTGGATCATCTGGACACATAAGAACCCGCGCTCATAAGCGGGGATGCTGGATAGGCGGGGGATTTTTTCGTCCTGCAAGGCGAAAAAACGCAGACAACACTTTGTGTAAGGAAAGGAAATGGCGATAGAGATGCTCGAGTCTGTTTTTCTATCCCTGTTCACATTGACCCTGATCGGATGCGTGGCGGCAAAACTCCCGATTTTGTACGCGCTGATTGTGGGGTATCTGATCTTTTCGGTCTATGCGCGGCTGCGTCAATATTCGGTTCCGGCGATCCTCAAGATGTCGGCCGCAGGGATCCGCACCGCAAAAAACGTGCTGATGACCTTTGTGCTGATCGGGATGCTAACCGCCCTGTGGCGGGCCGCAGGCACCATCCCGACGATCGTCTGTCACGCGGCAGACTACATACGTCCTTCGGTCTTCCTGCTGATGTCGTTCCTGCTCAACTGTCTGGTTTCGTTCCTGACAGGGACGGCCTTTGGGACAGCCGCGACAATGGGCGTCATCTGTATGACTATGGCGCGTACCATGGGGGTGGACCCGGTCTGGGCAGGCGGAGCGGTCCTTTCCGGGGCCTACTTCGGTGACCGCTGCTCCCCGATTTCGACCAGCGCCCTGCTGATCTCGGAGCTGACCGGAACGAACATCTTTCAGAACATCCGCGGGATGACGCGCACCGCGGCACTCCCGTTTCTGATGAGCTGTGCGATTTATGCCGCGGTTGGGGTTTCCTCCGCGCCTTCCGGAAGCGGCAGCTCGGCACAGGTCCAGCAGACGCTCTCTCCGGCGTTCCGCCTCGGCCTGCTGACCCTTCTGCCAGCGCTGCTGATCCTCGTCCTTTCCATGCTCCATCTCAACATCAGGCTGACCATGCTCTCAAGCATCGGCGCGGCATTGTTTATCTGTCTGTTCTATCAAAAGATGGACGCCCTTTCGGTTCTCCGGCTTCTGGTGGCAGGCTACCATTCGTCCGACCCGCAGGTTGCGGCGCTGATGGACGGCGGGGGCATCCTCTCGATGGTCAATGTTGCGGCGATCGTGACCATCTCTTCCTCCTATGCGGGGATTTTTCGGGAAACGGGGCTGCTGGACGGTTTGAAGGGAAAAATTGGTGTTCTGCGTCGGAGGTATTCGCTCTATACGGTGGTATTCTGGGCTTCGATCGCCGCAAACGTCATCATTTGCAGCCAGACAGCGGCAATTATGCTGGTGCACCAGACCTGCGGTTTCCCGGAGGATGATGGTCCCACCTTCGCAATCGCGCTGGAGGATACTGTCGTAGTCATTGCGCCGCTTATCCCATGGTCGATCGCTGGGACAGTCCCGCTCGCTTCGGCCTCCGCGCCCATCGGCAGCCTGCTGACTTCCTGTTATCTCTATCTGATCCCGCTATGGGGCCTGTTTGCGCAAAGCTACCGGAGGAAACAGGCCCTTCGTGCTGTCAGGCCGCATTGATTTCCGCTGTGAAACAGCCCCGTCCAAATGGATGGGGCTGTTTTGGGTCATAGTCCGTAGCTGGTGAGGATGTGTTCGTACTTTTGCAGGGTTGCACTGCAAACCGCATCCACCTTTTTGAAGTCCATCGCGTCGATGTAGTAAGCCTCGAGCCGGTCGTGGAGGGATTTCGCCTCCGCGAGCAAGCGCGCTGCCGAATCAAGCATCTGTGCAGCCGCTTTTTTGTTGAATGCGATCCGCTTCCGGGATTTTTTGAGTGCGCCTGCATCGGTAAACCGGCGGGCGCGGATGATCTTATACGGCTCGATCTGCGGGTCGAGATGCTCACTTTTGGTCATAAAGCCCAGCCGCAGTTCCGGAAGGAACAGATGCTCAAGCTTCTCAAATGGGGCAAGCGGACAGTAGCAGGTGTAAAGGTCGAATCCGGATTCGAGCGCCTGTGCACGCAGGGCGTTAAGCAACAGCCGTGAGGATGCGCCGTAGGCGTCCTCCACAAGGTAAATCCGGTCGCAGAGCGCGTCCGCCGTTTCGCTGAAAAGGGTGATCCCCTTGTTGGTCACCGCGGAGAGGAACCGCACTGACTCCTTTCCCCGTCCGCCGGGGGCGTGCCGGAATTCGTTCTGCGCGATCCGTCCGGCCGCTTTGACCACCTTGGTCGCAGAGGTCGCATCAAGCGCGATCCGGTATGTATCTCCGAGCAGGCTCCCGGCGGCTCCAAGGAACCGGCAGCAGTGCTCATGGCAGCGGCTGATTCTTGCCGAAAGGGTCATGAGCTCCAGCCGGTTCTCATAGAGCCTGTGTTCGTCCCAGCAGGAGGAAAGATCGACAATCTGCTCGAATGCTCCAGGATATTTAGGCTCGATTACATGGGTAAGCGTGCGTTCCCGCTAAAATCCTCTGCCTGCTCTCACGCTGAAAGCCTGTCTCATGGTGAGCTGGCCAGAGCACCTGCTGCGGATGGGCGGCATCCAAAATCGCACCGTTCTAAAAATTCCAATGGATTTCAACCCGCTGCTCTCCGGTTACAGGGTCCCGTTCCCCAACCCCAACCCACTCGATCAATGTCCAAACGAATGGCCGGAGCGGAAATGCGTCTGGTGTGGGCCGGGATAGGCAGCATTCGGACGGCGCAAGTGCAGCGATCTTTCGGATCAGCTGCTCCCGCTCGGCAAGACAGGAACGGTTCAGCAGGCCGAACTGCTCGCGGCCTATAATACCGTCTGCGTGGTCAAAATAAAGGGTATGCAGCGCACGTTCACAACGAGTGAGGGCGGCGTACAGCCGGGGCAGCCCGGACGCAGGAAGCGGTCCCGGCGCGCTTTGGCAGAGGTCCGCTATCTCCGCTGTTGAAAGATACTGGGTGAGCCGGGCGTGAATCCGTCCCGCGATCTCCTGTTCCAGCAGGTCAAGACGGACCGAATGCCGGGAACAGGCGGTTTTCTCCTGTATGTGGCGTTTGCAGTGGAGGTAGTCCCGTCTGGAGCTGCCGGAGCCGGCGGATGACTTGACCAGCGGCCCTCCGCAGTCGAGACAGCGCACCCTGCCCGCCAGTGGATGCGGTTCCCCTCTTCCCGTCGAACGGGTGCGGGCCTCCAGCAGATCCTGCACCGCCTGGAACGTTTCCTTCGAGACGATCGGCTGGTGTGTGCCCGGACAAACAATCCATTGTCCGGCTGGGACCGGAACCAGCCGGTCGGACTTATAGCTTGGCTTGCGTCGGGTCCCCTGCACCAGATCACCCGCATAAACCGCGCTTTTCAGAATCCTGCCAACCGCAGTTGCACTCCACATCGTTTCGGAGCTGTCCTGCCCGGGATGCTCCTGCGCCAGACGGTAACGGGAGGGGCAGAGGACCCCGGCGGCATTCAGCTTCTGGGCGATCCGCTGCTTTCCGTCCCCCGACAGGAACAGCCGGAAGATTTCCTGCACCGTTCGGGCGGCCACCGGGTCAACCAGCAGGCGGTTGTGGTCGCTTGGGTCCTTGCGGTAGCCGTAGGGGGCGAAACTGCCGATATACTGCCCGCTGCGCCGTTTGAGGTCGAGCACCGCCCGGACATTTTCCGACAGGTCCTCAAGATACCACTCGTTCACCAGCCCGCTGATCTGACGGGCTTTTTTGTTGCCCTTGCGGGCGGTGTCCTCGTTGTCCACCACCGCGACAAACCGTATCCCCCAGAGCGGGAACAGCCCATGTATATACCGCTCGACCAGCTCGAGATCGCGCGCAAATCTGGACTGGGTTTTGCAGAGCAGGATTTCAAACCGCCCCGCCTCCGCCGCATGGAGCATTGCGTTGAAGCCCGGGCGGCGGCGGTCGGCGCCCGAATAATCCTCGTCCGAAAAAACCGCGCAGACCTGCCATCCCTGCTGCGCGGCATAATCAAGAAGCAGGGCTTTCTGGTTCTGGATGCTTTCGGATTCCTGCTGCTTTTCAGCGTCCTCTTTGCTTAAACGGCAGTAGAGCGCGGCGCGCGGCTGGAGCATCTCACATCCTCCTTTGGCGGAACAGGGGTGCGTAAATGGTTGAGCAGCCTGTTCAATGCCTGTTTTCGTTCGGATTCCCGGGTGTTTGCAAACACCTCCTGCACCTGAAACACAGTTTTTTTCATCGAAAAATCCCTCCGCAACAGGGTATGGAGGGATGCCTGTACAATATGAACCCCCCGTCCGAAAAAATACGGGCAGGGGGTATGCGTTGCCATTCAGCGCATCAGGCGGGCGGTCTTTTGCCTGCCGCCTGAAAGCAGCTGCCTATTTTTAAGTGTTTTGGCCCTCTTGATCGTGGGGCTCCGGATGGCAGCAGCCGCTGCATCCCGCACAACCGCCCGCGCAGCCTCCGCTCTTAAATTTCTTCCAGACGTGGCGTCCGGCAAGAACGGCAGCCAGTGCGATCACCCCACCGATGATCCAGTCGATCACCTTTCTCAACCTCCTTGGACTCTTTTTCAGCCTTCTACTGATTTTCAACCGCCAGACGGTTGTGGCCCCGCGCATGGGATCCTTCTGCGGCCCCCCTGCGGAAAAGTAGCCAGAGGTAGCCTGCGAGGATTGCCAGCGCAGCGCCCGAGCCGATGCCAAAGCCGTTTCCGGTAAAGACCAGCCCGAACTGGTAGAGCATAAACGCCATCGTATAGGCAAAGACGGTCTGATACCCGATCGCGAACCAGGTCCAGCGGGCATTGTTCATCTCCCGTTTGATCGCGCCGATCGCGGCAAAACAGGGGGCGCAGAGCAGGTTAAACACCAGGAACGAATAGGCGGAAAGGGCGGTAAAATGCTGTGCAATCGCGCCCAGCTCACCGAAAGCCCCCTCTTCAACCAGCTCGATCGCTTCTCCCGAAACCGCATAGATGGTTCCGAGCGCTCCAACAACCTCCTCCTTGGCAACCAGGCCAAGGACTGTTGCAACCGATGCCTGCCAGCTGCCAAAGCCGAGCGGCGCAAAGAATACCGAAAACACCGACCCGATCGACGCGAGGATGGAACTGTCGATCTCCTCAACCAGCCCGAACCCATCGGCAAATCCGAAACTGGAGGTGAACCAGACGAAAATGCTCGCAAGAAGGATCACGGTTCCCGCCTTTTTTATGAACGACCAGCCGCGCTCCCAGGTGCCGCGCAGGATATTGACAGCGGTTGGCATATGGTACTGCGGAAGCTCCATGACAAACGGGGCAGGGTCCCCGGCGAACATCCGGGTCTTTTTCAGGATGATGCCCGAAAGCACAATCGCGGCAACGCCGATGAAATAAGCGGAAGGGGCGACCCACCATGCACCGCCAAACAGCGCGCCCGCGATCAGTGCGACAATCGGCATCTTTGCACCGCAGGGGACAAAGGTGGTGGTCATGATGGTCATTTTCCGGTCGCGGTCCTGCTCGATCGTGCGCGACGCCATGATGCCCGGCACGCCGCAGCCCGCGCCGATCAGCATCGGGATGAACGATTTACCCGAGAGGCCGAACCGGCGGAAGATTCGGTCCATGATAAATGCGATACGCGCCATATAGCCGCAGTCCTCCAGTGCGCAGAGCATCAGGAACAGGACCAGCATCTGCGGGACGAATCCCAGCACCGCACCAACTCCGCCGATGATCCCATCCACCACCAGGCCGGTCAGGACCTCATTCGCCCCCGCGCTGACCAGAGCGGCTTCCACAGACGGGGACACCCACTCCCCAAAGATGGTGTCGTTGGTGAAATCGGTGAGGATGCCGCCAATGGTCGTGATCGAGAGGTAGTAGACCAGAAACATCACCGCTGCGAAGATCGGAAGTGCAAGAACCCGGTTGGTCACAATCCGGTCGATCCTGTCCGAGGTGGTCATGCCGGTGCGGTTCTTTTTGACACAGGCGTTGACCAGCCCGCCGATGTAGGTATACCGCTCGTTGGTGATGATGCTTTCCCCATCATCATCCAATGCCTGCTCACATCCGCTGATAGCTGCTTCCAGGCGGTCCTGTACATCGGTATTGAACCGGAAGCCTTCCAGAACCTTGCTGTCCCGTTCAAACAGCTTGACCGCATACCACCGGGCAGCCTCTGCGGGGACTGCCCCCGCTATGATCCCGGTGATCTCAGAGAGGGCCTGTTCGACCTGCTTCCCAAAGGTGTGCTGTGGACTGGTTCCGCCGTTTGCCTGCGCAATCTGTACCGCACGTTCTGCCGCCTGCAGGGAGCCTTCCCCCTTGATCGCCGAGGTCTCGATCACCTCGCAGCCCAGCATCTCCGAGAGCTTTTGGGTGTCGATCTGGTCGCCGTTTTTGCGCACAATATCCATCATGTTCAGCGCGATCACCACCGGAATCCCCATTTCGGTGAGCTGGGTGGTCAGGTAAAGGTTGCGCTCAATGTTCGATCCATCCACCAGATTCAGGATCACATCCGGCTTTTCCTGGATAAGATAGTTCCGGGTCACAACCTCCTCCAGGGTATAGGGAGAGAGCGAGTAGATGCCCGGCAGGTCGGTGATGATCACATCCCTGTGCCCTTTGAGCCGCCCTTCCTTTTTTTCGACGGTGACTCCCGGCCAGTTTCCCACAAACTGGCTGGAGCCTGTCAGATCGTTGAACATGGTTGTTTTGCCGCAGTTGGGATTGCCTGCAAGCGCGATTTTGATTGACATTTGTAAGTACCTCCTCTGCGGGGGCTGCCCGCTGGCCATTTCCGGCCTTTGAAGTCGGGAAATCTGCGTATTTCAGGATAGATCCCGCATCCGGGGCCTGCCCCTAGAGCGCCGCGGATTCCACTATAATCGTTTCCGCATCCTTGCGGCGCAGCGAAAGCTCATACCCCCGGACGGTAACCTCAACCGGGTCCCCCAGCGGTGCAACCTTGCGGATATAAACCGGTGTGCCTTTGGTGATGCCCATATCCATAATCCGGCGCTTGAGTGCCCCTTCCCCATTCAGCCTGGTCACAGTGACCGTCTCACCGCATTGGGCCTGTCTGAGTGTTTTCATCTGTCTATCCCTCCTGAAAAAATGATTGGACCATAATCCGGTTTGCCATGCTTTTGCTCAAGGCGACGCGGGTATCCTTGACATTGACAATCAGGTTCCCGCCCAGCTCGGAAATGACCGTAACCAATCCGCCCTCCACAAATCCAAGGCTTTCCAGAAAACGGCGGGTTTCGTCCTTTCCGTGAATCCCGCATACGGTATTGCTCGTTCCAGACTGCGCCATTGTTAACGGCATAATCGCTACCACCCTTTCGGATTGAAAGGCGGCCAAACCGCCTTCCAAGTTTGAAATTCAAAGGTTAGGCGTCGCTAACCAAATCAGCTGGCTATAGTTTACCGCTGCTAACTAAGTTTGTCAAGTGGGTTTGATAAAAATGCTGCCTGTGGGGAAAACTTTTTTGTATTCGACAGGAACATGCGTGATAACCGGATAATTTTTATGAAATTTGGACAAATTTGCAACCTTTTACTGATGATTCCCATAAAAAATCGCAAAAAATGGTTGACAGTTCAGTTAGCCTATGCTAATATATTTTTAGTTAGCGATAACTAACCATTGGGGAGGCGACCTGTTTTGCAAACACCGCTTGACTATCTTCTGGCTTACCATTGTGCCCCAGCGCTGGCAGGAATCAAATCTGCAAGCCTGGTTTCCTGCGATCAAACCAGATACCCGAACCTTCCGGCACAGATCGAGCGCTATAACCGCGTCCTCAACCCGCGCGGGCTCCGGTTCCGCATCCTCTGCGCATGTGGGGGCAGCAGGCTCCTGCTTGTCTACCGGGAAGCGTGTCTGGAGCGGGCGCTCTCCGCCCCCCGGGCACAAGCAATGCTTCAGGCGGCGGGATACCCTGTGGGGATGCCTGCGGAACTGCTGCTTGATACCCTCGCCGCACGCCTGCGGGAGCGGGACGGATTCCCACATGAGATCGGGCTGTTTCTGGGGTATCCGGTCGAGGATGTCTACGGCTTCCTCAAATACGGCGGGAAAAACTGTAAATACACCGGCTGTTGGAAGGTCTACTCGGATGTCGACCGCGCGCTTGCACTGTTTGACCGGTATCGGCGCTGCCGCAGCGCCCTTTGCCGAAGGGTATCCAACGGGGACTCCATCATCCAGATGTTCTGCCCGTCTTAGAGCCGTTCCCACCTCGAATGCCTTACTCGATGGTTCCCCCTCCCAGAAGATGCGGAAGAAACTGTTTATTCTGCAAGAACGCAGCAAACCGCACCGCTTCTGCCCTGCGCGGAGCAGGAAGTGTGGGTTTACATGGCGCTTACGTGGGGTGACGTACCATCTGCAATCGAAGTTTTGATTTCGGGCAGGATAACGCCGTCGAGGGAATCCACGTCTGAGGAGCAATGGATCAGCTCGATCTGCCCGCACCGGCCGGCAGTATGCTCGGCGACCTTGCGCATCAGCGAGGATTTCCCGGTGCCCGGGCCGCCTTTCAGCACAAATTCCCGCCATCCCTCAGCCGGGTTGGCGAGCTGGTCAAACCGGGAAACAAATCCCTGCGGCGTATTTGCCCCCAGAAAAAAATGCAAGGGTTTTCTGTTGTTCTCCATATCAAGAATCCTCCCGTTTTTGCTTGTTACCTTATCGTATTCCTTCC
>Ga0137306_100896_pt1 | contig 35385 bp, 28 predicted proteins | sample Inofroosms_March_FD_97187 | JGI IMG/M metagenome (GOLD analysis project Ga0137306, IMG submission 97187) | Mouse cecal microbial communities from Vienna, Austria - N-Acetylneuraminic and N-Acetylglucosamine D2O microcosms_March | ecosystem: Host-associated > Mammals > Digestive system > Large...
CCGGTCTCTGCATTGGTACGATGATCTTTTACCATAGTATAAGGCTGCATCACATAGGAACGGATCTGATTTCCCCAGCCAATTTCTGAAACCTCACCGCGAATATCTGCCGCCTTCTTTTCGTTTTCCTCTTGTTTGAGAAGATACAGCTTGGCCTTTAACATTTGCATAGCCTTGTCCTTGTTCATATGCTGAGAACGCTCATTTTGACACTGAACCACAATCCCTGTGGGAAGGTGAGTGATACGAATTGCCGATGAGGTTTTATTGATATGCTGTCCTCCAGCTCCGCTGGAGCGATAAGTATCAATCCGAAGCTCATCATCTTTGACTTCAATATCTAGATCTTTCTCAATATCTGGCATTACATCACAGGAGGCAAATGACGTCTGCCGTTTTCCTGCGGCATTAAATGGTGATATACGCACCAGACGATGAACCCCCTTTTCCGATTTTAAATATCCATAAGCATTCTCTCCCTGTACTTCAAAAGTAATGGATTTAATGCCTGCTTCATCGCCATCCAGAGAATCCAATACTTCCACAGTAAAGCCTTTATCCTCTGCCCAGCGCTTATACATCCGGTACAACATACTGTTCCAGTCGCAAGACTCAGTACCGCCAGCCCCTGCATGGAGAGAAACAATGGCATTTTCGCCGTCATATTCCCCTGACAACAATGTTTTTATACGGATAGATTCAAAAGTTTCCTCAAACTCCTCAAGCGCTTCTTGAATTTCGGGAATCAGGGATGCGTCATTCTCCTCATAACCCATTTCCAATAGAGTTTCGATATCTTCAAACTGCTGCGATAGATGGGCATACGTCTCCACATCATCCTTAAGGCTCTTTAGCTGTTTCATTTTGATTTGAGACGCTTCTGTGTCATCCCAAAAATCTGGCGCTTCCATTTCCCGTTCTAATTCCTGGATTCGTTGCTCTTTATTAGCCAGGTCAAAGTGAATCCCTCACTTCCACTAACGGTTCCTTGTATGTGTTCAAAGTTGTCTTGAACTGGTCTAATTCAACCATTGTGTCACCTCTTTCTATTTCAAATTCTGGCTTCCATTATAAGGGTTTCCTTCGATTGCGTCAATAATCAGTTTGCTGTTCCATATTTAGATAAATTTCTAAATACTATTTGACAACAACTTTAAACTGTTTTACAATATATTTAGATAAATTTCTAAATACCATTGGGAGGTGTCAATTATGGGGTTTGCAGAAACTTTTAAAGCCCTGTCAGACACAGCACGGCGTGATATTCTGGTTCTGTTAAAACAGGAACGATTGTCTGCAGGAGAAATTGGAAATCATTTTGATATGACAGGCGCAACCATTTCGTATCACTTGAGCATTTTGAAAAAGGCAGGGTTGGTGTACGAACAGCGGGAGAAAAATTTTATTTACTATGAACTGAATACTTCAGTGGTGGAAGAAGTTATGTTGTGGCTGTCAGATTTGAAAGGAGGACAAAAGAATGGAAAAATGGAAGAAAAATAAGCGCTTTATCATACTTACAAGTTTAATTACTTTATTGCCTATGATGGCGGGAATCTTTTTGTGGCAAAAACTACCAGACCAGATGGCCACGCACTTTGATTTTCAAAATGTGCCAAATGGATGGAGCAGCAAAACATTTGCTGTTTTTGGTCTTCCCCTGTTTATTCTTGCCGGACATCTATTTTGTACATTTTACACCTCCGCAGATCCAAAAAGACAACATATCAATGACAAATTATATCGATTGGTACTTTTGCTCTGTCCAGCCATTTCTGTGATCTGTGGCATTGCAATCTATGGATATGCATTGAATTTTAAATTTGACATGGGACTTTTTTCAAAACTGTTTATAGGCTTACTCTTTCTTGTAATCGGAAATTACCTGCCCAAATGCAAACAAAATTATACCGTTGGCATAAAACTTCCCTGGACATTGGATAATGAAGATAATTGGAATTATACACATCGGTTTGCAGGCTGGCTGTGGGTATTCACGGGATTATTTTTTATCCTAGCTTCCCTGATCAATCTAACATATACCTGGATCTTACCCGCTGCGACGATTGCGGCTGCATTCGTCCCCTGTATCGTTTCTTTTCTATATTATCAAAAGCAGAAAAAATTATGAAAAATGATGAAAAAATAAACGCATGGATTAAGACGCAATTAGAAGCGCAAAAAGAACCTAGTTTTCAGCAATTTATGGCGAAATTACTGCCCGGGATAGACAATATCCTGGGCATACGCCTGCCAACCTTAAGAAAAATCGCCAAACAGCTTGCAAAAGGAAAATGGCAGGATTACTTGCTCTTGGCCTTAGATGACAGCTATGAAGAGATTATGCTGCAAGGATTGGTTCTTGGCTATGCCCAAGGCAATCTCCAGGAAAAAGAACCATTTCTGCGCTCATATATTCCTAAAATTGACAATTGGTCTGTCTGTGACAGCACCTGCGCCACCGTAAAGCTGGCAAAAGAAGAGCCAGAGGCATTCTGGAATTTTTTACAGGAATATTTGCACAGTAACAGAGAATATGAAGTGCGTTTTGCATTAGTTCAAATGTTGGATTATTATATCAATGAAGCTTATCTAGCACACGTTTTAGAGTCAATAGATCATGTAAATTTAAAAGCATATTATGTACAAATGGCGCAGGCCTGGGCTGTTTCTATCTGCTATCGGGAATTTCCACAACAGACACTGCCCTATTTAAAAGAAAATCATTTAGACGATTTTACCCACAATAAGGCCATTCAAAAGATTATGGAATCTTTAAAAGTTCCAAAAGAAGAAAAGTTATTGCTCAAAACACTGAAAAGGATATAGACTACTATGAAATTTTTTGACTACTACAAATCTCCGCTGGGCAATATGGTGATCATGGAAGAAGATAACGCCATTATCCGGCTTAGCCTCTGTACGCAAAAATCAGAGTTCTTGGAGAGCTCATATTCCCCTGACCCTATGTCCCACGCCACAACCACGCTTATTGAGAATGCAAAAGCCCAGCTCACAGATTATTTTCAGGGAACACGGCAAATTTTTGACTTGCCGCTCAATCCTTCCGGCACGTCATTCCAGAAAAAGGTTTGGCAGGCTCTCTGTCAAATTCCCTATGGTCAAACCAGAAGTTACAAAGAGATAGCCCTTGCGATTGATAATCCAAAGGGATGCCGGGCAGTTGGCATGGCCAATAACCGCAATCCTATTATGTTAATCATTCCCTGCCATCGTGTGATTGGAAGCAATGGCACATTAGTTGGTTATGCTGGAGGATTAGATATTAAGGAATGGCTGTTAGAGCATGAGAAAGGGCATGGGTGAAAGAATTTAGATAGAAAATTGACCATTTCCAGACTGGTCTAAACAGATTTTTAAATTCAATGATATGCAGCTCCCATTTTCCACTCTCGCAGAGCAATTTAAATAAAAATATATCTGCACATGCTGTGGCTCCTTTCTTTTGTCCGTCCAAATAAGATAATACATGATTTTCTGGTGAGAGGAGAATCAAAGTATTTCCCTGTGCTGTATAGGTTAGATTTACTTCTCCTCCTTGTTTCTTCTCTTTCAGATCTGTCTGTTCTCTTTCTTTTAAAATTACATAGGTCCCCTCCCGAAACATCTGTAATTTTTCCTCTATCTGTACAGGAAACACTTTATCCCTCCTGTTCTGGTTCATAATCTTGAACCTCAGAAGTTTGCTGTAATATTTCCAGCAAGGCATCTGAAAATGTATGGATCTGAAACTGACCATTCTCTGGCATTACTCTCTCGATCACAGAATACGCTCCTTGATCTGTAAATTGATATACCGCCACATTCTGCAAATCAATCACATCTTTGTTTGACAGTTCCAATCTATCCATCAATTCTTTAGGCGCACCTATCTCTTTGAGCTGACACATATTATTGATATGCTGAATAATAATATCACTGTGGGTCGTTGTAATCATAGTCACCCCACTATTGACAAGACGTATCAATAATTTCCCCATTTCCTGCTGTAATCTGGGATGCAGACACATTTCTGGTTCCTCATAGCAAATCGTTTTCAGTTTGTACCCATACTTTAAGAGCATCAGCAATGGGGTCACCTCTGTCACCACTGCGGAGGAGGTGCGAAGCGGCAGACTGTCTGGACTACCCTCTGGCACATATCGGATTTCCTCTGCACCGGCCTCGCCGCCATACTGAACCTTTCCATTTGTCATAGATTGTTCCATCCAGTTGACGATTTCAGCATATTGCGTCTTGTTTTCTGCTGACAATTCTTCTAACATATCCAGAAAACGTATCACAGGCTTTGTAAAAGGCTGTATCTGCATTCTTCTACTCTTATCATAATATTCTGAGATATCATAAGCAATCTGTCTTCCAACTCTGTTTATGACATTCTTTGCTAAGACAAACCCTGTTCTTGCAGCAGGAAGATAGACAGTATTAAAAGAATATGCTTCATTTTCGCCCTTCAAAAACCAAAGCAATAAATTTAAAATAAGCACATTTGTCACCAACTGATAATTATCTTTTCTCACTCCATCACTGAAAGTAATTGCAAAATCTTTCTGAACAAAATAAAATTTAATGCCACGTTCTTCTCTCTGGCTTACAATTTTTACCGAAAATTCCTGGTCAATCTCCACTGCAAGTTTTCCAATGGTTACTTGGTCTGAATTAAAAATACTTGCCACAAACCTATCTTTGTTCTCTTCTAATATTTCATTCAAAATATCAACAAATATTTGCGATGATAATTCAATCTCTTGTTCTGGATTTTTATCCGCCTCTAATACAAATTTACACAATTGATCGTAAACTTCCTGTTTCTTTTTAATCTGCAATTGGGTAAAATTATGAAAAATAGCAGAAGTATCTTCTGCTGAATAAATTGCCCATAGCAATGACAACAGATAGCTCTTTCCACTGTTGTTATCCCCCACAAATAATGTCAATGGTGAAACTTGTATTTCAGCTCTCTCAATCTTTCCAAACTTTTCTATTATGAAACGGCGCTGCATTTTCTCCTCCATTATTATTTTTCAGGATTATTCAAACCTTCCGCATACTAATCCCCAAAATAAGCATCCAGCCCATCAGCCATTCCCTGTGCCAACTGCTGCTGATAACCGCCGTCTGCCATATTCTGGTCCTCGGTAGGATTGGTCATAAATCCCATTTCCACAATGGTTACTGGAACGGTACACCAATTGATGCCGCTCATACTGTCTGTCTCCCAGATATACTTCTTATTGGCTCCTGTGGCATTGACCGCCCCATCCAGCACACACTCTGATAAGCTGCGGCACTCATTGTAAAGATTTCCCATATAGGGATTGGCAGAAGTAGGGCAAATGGTGAGGATGCCATGCTCGCCGCTGTCATCCGCACCATTGGCATGGACACGGATAAAAGCATCTGCCCCCGCATTGTTGGCAACTGCTGCACGTTCACTGTTGCTGATATTCACATCATGGCTGGTACGCACCATGATCACCTGATAGCCTCTCGCTTCCAGCTCTTCCTGTAGCTTCAAAGAAACTTGAAGCGTCAGCTCATACTCATTCAATCCAGTGACACAGCCTGACGTACCGCTGGCAACCTTGGCCTTTGTCTCTGAAGCGCCCGGCCCAATCGGTTCCTGCTCGCTGTTTCCCTGCGCCTGGTGTCCGGCGTCAATCACCACCAGATGACCATTGTCTGTCACCTCTGATGCCAACTGCAGATACTCTGAGGCAATAAAATATTCCTGATCGCCCACTTTTACCGCACTCCAAGTCCCATCATCTGCCGTCCTTGTAAATGAACTTCTTCTGGGTACTGCCTGATATACTTCACTGTCTGTGGAAGGGGCTTTGCGCACATTAACCGTCGCGGTCGTCACCACTTCCTCCTCTGCATAAACCACAGTATCAGGATTTAAGGCTGGTTTGGCCGCTTTTTTCTGGGCAGAATCTTTCTTCTCTTTCTCAGATTTCTTTTTACTCTTCTTGGACTTTTCCTGCTCGTTTGACGTCTCATCCTCTTTTTGCGGATCTTCCTGATCTTCCTTAGACGCATCAACTGCCGGATCTTCTTTTGACCCCTGTACAGATTCTTGTTCCTCATTTCCTGAATTGTCAGCCGTTTTCTGTCCCTGCTGTGTACCGCCAGATTCCTTGGCAGTACACCCCGCAAGCGTCAAAACGAAAAGCAGCAGCAATATAACAATAAGATGTTTTTTCATCGGTCTTTTCTCCTGTCAAGTTTAACGGTTGCAGCTAACGATACCCTCTCTGCCGTCCAAGGTCACATAGGCTCCTGTTTTCAGAATGCTAGTGGCATTCTCAGCTTCGACAATAAGCGGAAGATCAAGACTTAATCCGGCAATCACTGCATGAGAATTGGGTCCGCCTTCTTCCACAATCAAACCAGAAGCTTTGCGGATCTGCTCCATCATATCATTGTTGGTCTCTTTGGCGACAATGATATCTCCCTCTTTAAAATTGCGTCTCAAATCATCCGCATTTTTGCAGACGCAGACATTGGCAGACACACTCTTATCACTGACACTCTTTCCTGTCACAAGGATATGCCCTGCCACATGAACCTTTAAAATATTGGTGGTTCCAGAAACCCCCAGCGGCACGCCTGCTGTGATCACAGTGATATCGCCCATAGATACCAGACCTGCCTTCTCTGCCATATCTACCGCATGTTCAAACAGCTCGTCCGCATCATCTTTCTCATAGACTTCCAGAGGTGTTACTCCCCAGGAGAGATTTAACTGACGGCAAACTTTGTGATGCATACTGCCGCCAATAATATTGCAGTCTGGACGATATTTAGAAATCATGCGCGCTGTCTTTCCTGACTGTGTTACTGTGATAATCGCTGCCGCATTCAAATCAATGGCCGTGGTACAGGTAGCATGAGAAATGGCATTGGTGATATCTGGATTGCTCATCGTCTCCCGCAGCTTAAATCTGGCAGTATAATTGATATCTTGCTCGGTACGAATGGCAATCTTTACCATTGTCTTTAATGCCTCCACTGGATACATGCCCGCGGCAGTCTCACCAGAAAGCATAATCGCGCTGGTTCCGTCATAGATGGCATTGGCCACATCTGTAGACTCTGCCCTGGTCGGCCTTGGATTTTTCATCATTGAATCCAACATCTGTGTGGCGGTAATTACCTGCTTGCCCGCTTCAATTACCTTTTTGATAATCATCTTTTGGATTACTGGCACATCCTCCAGAGGAATTTCCACTCCCATATCTCCTCTGGCCACCATAATTCCATCTGACACACGAATAATCTCATCAATATGATCTACCCCTTGCATATTCTCTATCTTGGCAATAATATTGATATTGTGGCAGTTCTTCTCCTCAAAAATCTTGCGAATCTGCAAAATATCATCTGCCGTGCGCACAAAAGAAGCCGCCACAAAATCAAAATCATTTTCAATACCATAGACAATATCCTCATAATCTTTTTCACTGATATAAGGCATGGACAGTTCTACATTTGGCACATTGACCCCCTTCTTATTAGAAATCAAACCACCGTTCACCACATGACAGCAAATCTCGGTATCCGTAACTTCATCTACTGCCAACTCAATCAGTCCATCATCAATCAAAATTCTTGAACCCGCCTGGACATCATTGACTAAATCCTTGTAGGTAATGGAGACTTTATTCTCATCTCCTAAAATTTCCTCTGTGGTCAGAACAAATTTCTGTCCGGCGTTGAGCATTGCTTTGCCATCTTTTAACTCGCGCAGCCGAATCTCCGGTCCTTTGGTATCTAACAATGTGGCAATTGGCAAATGCAGCTCTTCACGCAGCTTTTGTACTTTTTTCAAGCGCTCCCCCTGTTCCTCATGGGTTCCGTGGGAGAAATTAAATCTGGCAACATTCATTCCCTCCAGCATCAGTTGCCTTAATACATCATCCTTGTCCGTGGATGGTCCTAAAGTACAAATAATTTTTGTTTTTCTCATATTCTTCATCATACACTCTCCTATTTACTTGTGAATCACAGTGCCATCAGTGCCCATGCTGTCTTCCTTGGAGACATCCAACTTCGTAATCAGAACACTGCGTACCGCAGAATTTCCAATAAACTCAATCGCTGTCTCAATCTTGGGAAGCATTGTACCAGCCTCAAATTGTCCCTCCTGCATATACTTCTTGGCCTCAGATATTGTCATCTCATCTATCTTTTGTTCATTTTCCTTACCAAAATTCAAACATACTTTCTCTACGCCTGTTAAAATGACCAGACGATCTGCATCCACCAGATCTGCCAGCTTTCCGGCTGCCGAATCTTTCTCGATCACTGCGCTGGCTCCTTTTAAATTATTGCCCTGTGCCAGCACCGGAATCCCGCCGCCGCCGCAGGCAATCACAATCTGATCTGCATCTAGCAGAGCTCGAATCGCATCAATTTCCACAACATCCACTGGCTTAGGAGCAGCCACAATTCGGCGATAGCCCTCCTTGGTCTTAACCACATGATTGCCCTTCTTTTCCTCTGCCTCCGCTTCCTCCTCGGTCATAATACGTCCGATCACTTTGGTGGGATGATAAAATGCATCATCATAGGGGTCTACTGATACCTGGGTCAAAATTGTAGAAACTGGTTTGTAAATACCACGATTTAAAAGTTCTGTGCGAATGGCATTCTGAAGGTCATAACCGATATATCCCTGGCTCATTGCCGAACAGACAGACATCGGTGTCGCCGTATACTCTGGGTAAATACGGCAAAACTCAGCCATAGCAGTATGAATCATTCCAACCTGCGGACCATTACTGTGAGAAATCACAACCTGATAATCATCTTTTATAAAATCAGCCACTGCTTTTGCCGTTCTCTTTGTTGCGCTTTTCTGTTCTGGCAGTGTGGTTCCCAACGCATCATGTCCTAAAGCAATTACGATTTTCTTCTTCCTCATAAACAATCCCTCCATATATAGGACGCCAATCCAGACATAATCCGGATTGGCGTCTCGATTTATTTCTATCCTACCATATTTCAGGGAATTTTAAAAGAAAAAATTATTTGTTCTTCCTGCCAAGTGTAACTGTTACTTTCTGCTCCTTCCACTCTCCATTTTCATTGATTTGCAATGTCACTTCCACCTCAGATCCTGCCGCATAATACTGCATAATCTCTTGCAGACTATCCATAGATTTTATCTTTCTTCCATCAAATTCTGTAATTACATCACCGTTCTTAATCCCTGCCTGTGCCGCAGCGCTGTTCTCTGTCACCATAGTAATATATAAGCCTTCTGGCATTCCAAAACTCTGTGACAATTCTCCAGTGACATCCTGACCTGCCACACCTAAAAATGCGGAATTGGACTCATCTACTACCTCTCTGGTAATCAAATCATTGATAATCGGCTCTGCTGCAGAAATAGGAATGGAATAACCCATGCCTTCCACCTGGGTATCAGAATATTTGACAGAATTGATTCCCACAACCTCGCCATTCATATTTAACAGCGCTCCACCACTATTTCCAGGATTGATTGCCGCGTCTGTCTGCAGCAAATCATTGGTAATGGAAGCCCCAGTAGTCTCATCCTGCACTGTCACCTCACGATCAACGGCACTGATCACTCCTGTAGTCACAGATTGTCCATAGCCCAAAGCATTTCCAATTGCCACTACTGACTGCCCCACCTTGATATCATCCGAATTACCAACAGTTGCAACTTTAATTTTCTTCATGGTATCGCTTGGAATATCCTTTACTTTCACCGCAAGTACAGCCAAATCTGTGCTGGCATCTGTTCCTTTGATCTCTGCTGCCACCTGCTGATCATCAATGAAATTCACGGTAAGCTGATTGGAATTGGCAACCACATGGTTATTAGTGGCAATGTAGATCTCATCATCTGTCTGCCCCATAATAATTCCGCTTCCAGCACTGGAAGTCTCCTGTTGAAACGTCCGTCCAAAGAAATCTGCTTCCATCTGTCCCATATTGGTAATAGAGACAATCGAAGGCATAACATTTTCCACAATATCAGATACATCTGTCACTGTCGTTGCTGTACTGACATTGGTCGCTGAGAGGCTTCCGCCATTTGGTACTGCTTTCTGATTGCTTCTGCTACCTTCAGATGTCAATTCTGCGGATGACTTATTCACGCCCACTGTATGCTCAAAAGCCATTCCTGTTCCATAAAATACAGTGCCAGACACCAAACCGAATACCAAAGCAAGCGCTGCACATTTTATGACCATCATCCCAAATCCATGCTGTTTCTTCATGCCAGACATTTTCTGTTTTTTCTTTTTCCCAAAAGTACCCTTTACTTGGTCAGAAGATGCATTATCAGTCCCAGTAGGATTGCTCTGATTGGTAGATTGATAAAATCTTGCCCTTCTTACATCTTCCTGATTTTCTGTATTTCCCTCTGTATAAGCCTGCTGATTCATATCTGCCTGATTGAAATTTGGCATATGGGAATTATTCTGGCCTGCCGTTTCTGCACCTGTATAACTCTGATTTTGTGTTGTGCCATAGCTCCCTGTTGTATATGTTCTTTGTGTGCTGCTCTCTTCCTCCTTCCTCTCATAATAATTAGGATTGCGCTCCTGATTATTCTGATTCATATAACTGTAGGAATAGATTGCACCGGGAGCTCCTGTACTTGTAACGGATTCTGAATTAGCACTATTAGCTGCACCAATATCATTTGAATTGCTGCTCTCTACAGCGTTACTCATATGATTGTTTTCCACAACAGTTCCCATATTACTGTTATTTTCCACAACAGTTCCCATATTGTTGTTATTCTCCATATTGTTTGTGTGATCAAAATTGTTCTCATTATTATAATCATTAAATCTATTATCCATAATCAATAACTCCTTCCGTTTATGCTTTTGTTTTATTTTCTCTTTGTTTCTAATAAGCAGTTTACGGAATATTTGTGATAAATCTGTGACTAATATTTTAAAAAACCGTGTTTTTTTCAATTACAATAAGTAATTATTTTCCCGATTTGCAATCTGTAAACCGACTAATTTATAGGTCGCATATCCGCCCACAACCAAAGGCTCTGTATTGCAAATTTCCAGCTTTCCCTCATCGTCCAATTTTCTCATATTCTCAACATGTTCTATAACTACCTGCTTTGTGACCTTATGATAGGTCTTGCTTTTCTCAATCATCATCATGTACATCAACTTTTCCATATGATATTCTCCTTTTCATTTTCCTTAAACTTAAATTTAGTGCCATATTGTATTTGGAATATAGATAGATCATCATAGACCGGATTAAAAATATTTGCAGCAGGCGATGGAGTAATCGACATGGAAATAAATCATGACGCTTTAGCATGGGTTGCTGATTATATCTTACCGTTTGGGAACAATGCCACTGTGTTGGAACCTGTAGAACTAATAGAACTTATAAAACAAAAAATACTTGAATTACATCAACATTATTGCAAATCATAACTGTAAAAACAAATTTACCCCCTGCAATTGATCGTAATCTTCTATTACAAAAAGGGCGCCGCAAAATAGCTGATATATACAAAATATGGCATTTAAAACGCAAGAATCCCATCCATATATTGTATATAAGCTGCATTTTACAACAACCCTTCTTAATGGTATACGATTTTATTATAGCAACAGGAAACATACTGTCTTTGTAATAGCTACCAATCTATCTGTTGTAGGATATTACACATTTCCAAGATCAAGCTTACTCCACAGTCACAGATTTGGCAAGATTCCTTGGTTTATCCACATCACAGCCCTTGCCAACTGACACATAATAACTAAAAAGCTGCAGCGGAATAATGGCTAAGGAATTTGTAAACCAACGATTTGTCTGCGGAATATAAATCACATAATCCGCGGCCTTCTCAATCTCTGTATTTCCAGTATTCGTGACAGCAAGCACAAAAGCGCCTCTGCTGGTAAGCTCCACAATATTACTGATTGTTTTCTTATACAAAGCTTCCTGAGTTACCACGGCTGCAACCAGTGTCCCTTCCTCAATCAGAGAAATCGTGCCATGTTTTAACTCGCCTGCCGCATATGCCTCAGAATGGATATAGGAAATCTCCTTTAACTTCAGAGAACCTTCCATTGAAATTGCATAGTCCAAGCCACGCCCCACAAAAAATACATCTTTTGCAGAGATATAGCGATTGGCAAAATGCTGAATCTTTTCCTTATTGCTCAAAAGCATCTCAATCTGTTCCGGCAATTTCTGCAAATCTTTGAGATATGAGGCAACCTCAGCATCTGTAATCTCTCCTCGAATCTGGGCAAATTTAATGGCCAGCAGATATTCTGCCACTAACTGCGCACTGTATGCCTTGGTGGTAGCCACCGCGATCTCTGGTCCCGCCCAGGTATACATCACCTTGTCAGCTTCCCTGGCAATGGAACTGCCCACCACATTGACAATTCCCAAAGTTTTAATTCCTCTGTTTTTGGCCTCCCGCAATGCGGCCAGAGAATCCGCGGTCTCTCCAGACTGGCTGATGATAATCACCAGATCATCCTGCTGCAGGATTGGATTCCGGTAACGAAACTCTGAGGCCAAATCTACCTCCACTGGAATTCTTGCCACCCCTTCAAACACATATTTGGCAGTTACTCCCGTATGGTACGCAGAACCGCAGGCAACAATATGTATCTTCTTGATCATGCAAATCTCTTCCTCAGACATGCCAAGCTCCTCAATATCTATCGCGCCATCCTTAATCCTTGGATTCAAGGTATCTCTGACTGTCTGTGGCTGCTCATACATTTCTTTTAACATGAAATGCTCATATCCACCTTTTTCTGCAGCATTGATATCCCAATCAATCGTGGTTGATTCCTTTGTAATCTCTTCGCCGTCTACATTATAGAAACCAATATTCTCCTCTGATAAAACAGCAATCTCCTCATTTTGAATAAAATATACATTGCGGGTATATTTTAAGACTGCCGGCACATCAGAGGCAATTAAGTTCCCATCTTTGCCATGACCTACAATCAAAGGACTATCCTTTCGCACCGCATACAAAATTCCTGGATGAGCTTTAAACATAATTCCCAGAGCATAAGAACCCTCCACACGGTGCATCACCCTGGTAATCGCCTCAATCGGATCTCCCTTATAATAGTAGTCCAAAAGATGCGCCACTACCTCTGTATCTGTATCTGATACAAACTGATAACCTTTTCCTTCCAGATGTTTTTTGAGCTTCAGATAATTCTCAATGATACCATTATGTACTACAGCAATGGTTTCCTCCTGATTAAAATGAGGATGGGCATTTTGATTGGATGGTGCGCCATGCGTAGCCCATCGAGTATGGCCGATTCCAGCCATACCAGTCATAGTAGCACCGTCATGAGTCTGCTCACTCAGTACTTTCAATCTCCCGATCGCCTTCTGTACCTTAATATTTTCCCCATCATAAACCGCAATTCCTGCTGAATCATATCCTCTGTATTCCAACTTTGATAAACCATCCAGCAAAATCGGCGCTGCCTGTGATGCTCCAATATAACCTACGATTCCGCACATATTCTATCCTCCTGTTATTCGCTGCTCTCCCCAGATATGCCAGTCCGGTATTCAATCTCATCACTGATACTCTGTACACTTTCCGTAACGGTGTAGCTTGTTGTCCCATATAAGAAATCATGAAGCTGCTTTACATTACTTGCCAGATTTGCTGGAATTACACAATCTACATCCTCTTTCTGATAAGCAATATCCACTACCACATTGCGAAGATCAAACGGAAATCCTGCATTCTCTCCCATTTTATAATTAAACGCATCCATAGCCATAGCAATCAGCTCTGTTTTCCCTAGACTGGTCTGAATCTTGGGGAAGACTGCATCAATCAATTTATTGATCGTTGTAACATCAGATTTTAATGCTTTTTCTACCATTTTATTCAATACAAGTCTCTGACGTTCCGTCCGCTTAAAATCATCTCCCATAGTGTAACGAATGCGCCCATAGGAAACCGCTTGCACACCATTTAAAGTAAAACTCTTTGGTTCTGTAAGTTCTGGAAGTGGCTCATAGGTTTTGCCTGTCACCTTGGAAGTCTCAACACAATAATTATTTAAGTGCCCTGCTTCCTCTGGTGTCACTTCCACCTCCACACCACCTAAAATATCTATAGCTTCTGCCACTGCACTAAAGTCGAAAGATACATACTCCTGAATGTCCAAATCTAAATTTGTATTCAACATACGCACTGCCTGCTTAGGTCCACCCACCGCATAGGCTGCATTGGCCTTACTGTAAGCCTCAGTATTATCTAAATCCGCCATTTTCAAAAATGTATCACGGTACACAGAAACCAAACGAACTTCCTTGGTCTTATTATCAATTCTTGCCACCATAATGACATCTGAATTACCACTATTGTAAGTACTGCCATCTCGGTTGTCCAATCCAAATAATGCAAACGTAGTATATCCACCCAAGATATCCTGTGTTTCCTTAGTAAGTTCTACGTTTTTGACCTCTTTGGCCACAAATGTATTATCTGTAGTAATCTTGTCCATCTTAGAATCTGCCCAAAACCACGCCAAAACACCTCCAAGTATCATCAGCTCTGCACATACTAAGAAAATTCTTCTTCTAATTTTTTTGGCTTTTTTCACTTTCTTGTTTCCTGTATTCTCAAGCCCATCCTGTTTTCTTGCCATACCTTCACCCTACCCGTTTATTACTAATATATTTTATAAATATTACACACTTATGACTAATATTATAATATTTCTTGTCATTTATCAACTATTATTTTCTTCATTTTTACAAAAATATCTTTTCTTTTACGATGATGATACAGCACCCTCCTGGAAAAGTGCGCCAAAAACACCAAACGGTTTCGTAACATTTTACCAAAACTATAATGCGTCATTGCTGACTGGTTCTTTTCATGTCTGCGATACAACAATAGAGGCATCGGCAAAAAACACGATTTCCCCGCATAATAATCTCCTAATACCCCAATCCACTGATCATGCATTTCAATTTGTTCTGGAATTGGCAGAATCACCTCCAACAGCTCCCGACGAAAAGCCATACAACAGCCGATATAACTGTTCTTAACAATATTCTTGCATATCCCTGGCTTAGCGCTCCTGAATGCAAAAAAAGATTCCATAAGAATATCTGAGGTGTTCCCATTCGCAAATACCCTGGCATCATGAATCACAATGGCTGCTCTTTGCCTCTCAAATGCCTGCAATACTTGTTCCACTTTTCCTGGCAGCCAGATATCATCCTGATCTGCAAGAAAAATATAGGAGCCTCTTGTATTTTTGATTGCATGTTCCACATTACGCTTAACCCCCTGCCTGGGCCCCTTTATTACACGGACTTTGGAATTCTTTTTTTGATATTCTCTGAGAATCGAAATTGTTTCATCCCTGGAACCATCATCAGAAATCACAAGCTCATCATTCTCTCCCAACTGCTCCAAAATGGAATCCATCTGCTGGCGAAGATACATGCCGCCATTGTATGTTGCCATCGCCACAGATACACGGATGTTTTTCTCTAGCACAGCTTCCACCCCCATTTTGTAAAATATTGAAACATTGAGGCCATGTGAGCTTTTAACAACCTCCAATTCTTGTGAGAACCTCGCTCCCATTTATGAACCACAGAAGTTTTGGGACAATACCACAGACTGCTCTTCGCATTTACCTGCCTGCAAAGATCCACATCCTCCATATACATAAAATAACGACTGTCAAATCCGCCTAACTCACGAAATAATTCTGTACGAATCACCAAAAAACTGCCCTGTGCAAATGGCACTCGAAACGGTTTCCTATAATCCATATCCTGCATAGTATGGTATGATTGACGTTTCTTAAAATGAGAAGAAAAAAACATACGGATCGCCATATCCAGTACTGTCAGCTCACGTCGGTACACAGCCTGTAGCTGCCCCCTCTCGTCTGTCAATCTGGGGACCACCATACCAGCCCCTGTTTTTTCTAAAAATCCCATCAACGTTAAAAAGCTGTCCTCTGTCAAGAGAATATCTGGATTTACAATTGCGTGATATTTAGAATCCAGGTCTTTGAGCACATAATTATGTCCACCCCCAAAACCCAAATTCCGGCCTGGCCGAAGATAGTCTACATCCTTATATTCTTTTGCAAGAAAAGACAGTGTATTTTCTTTTGTACTGTTGTCTACAATATAAATCTTCTTGGAAATCGTCACTGCGGTATGCTCTAAAATAGAACATACCGCATTTCTCACATCCACTTCATCATTGTAGGCCACGATTGTAATTGAAATATCTATCATGATGATCCTTTTCCTGTTAGTACCACTCCCACTGTACGGAATAAAATTCTTATGTCCATAGCAAGCGACCAGTTGGATATATACTGAGTATCTAAAGCGACAATTTCTTCAAAATCCTTAATATCACTCCTGCCGCTTACCTGCCACATACCGGTCAATCCTGGCCGAATACCCAATCTGGCTTTATGATGCAGCTCATATTGCTCAAATTCATCCTCCGTGGGAGGTCTTGTCCCCACCATGCTCATATCGCCTTTGAGCACATTCCAAAACTGTGGCAGCTCATCAATGGAAAATTTACGCATAATTTTTCCCACTGGAAAAATTCTTGGATCCTCCTCCATCTTAAACATTAACCCCTGCATCTCGTTTTGTTCCATCAGCTCCTTCTTCATATCATCTGCGCCGACAATCATGGTTCGGAATTTATAAAACTTAAATCGCCGGCCATTTTTCCCTATTCGAGTCTGCGCATAAAAAATTGGGCCTGGTGACTGTAGTTTAATCAAAGGCGCAAAAATAACAAAGGCAAGGCCCATTAAAATCAAACCCACCAGACTGCCTGCAATATCCATACAACGTTTTAAAAATACTTGCCGATTGGTAGCTATTTTCATACTAGTTGTCAATACTAGATATTTTCCGCAATGTTCTACTAGTTTATTCGGCATCAGACGAGATTCCCGCACCAAATTAAAGTGCACCGTCAACCCAAGTTCTAGTAATTCATTCGCCAAAGCTTCGCTGCTCTCTCTTGTATTCCCATTGATAAAAACTTCATCGACTACATTTAAACGAACATATTCCAGAAAACTATCTGCCGAAGCCACAACAGGCACGCCACAAATCTTCTTTCCTGTCTGATCTTCATCTACTACCACCACGCCGACGACTTGAAATTCCTTATATCTGTCGTTCTGAAAATCAGAGACACACTGTTTGGCAAAACGTTCTTCTGTCACAACCACTAATCTGGTAAACCGTTTGCCGCGAATCATACGCTGACGGATATAGATTTTCCATAGACACCGAGCAAAATATTCTACTACAATGGAAACACCCCAGAATACCAAAATGACCTGTCTGGAATAAATTTCTGCCTGTTTCGTACCCCATAAATAGACTGTGATTGCTGCAAATATAGTACTACAGTGCATAATCACTGCTTTCAACTCCTGAATCCGGTTTCTTCGCAAAATCCCAGTGTATGCTTCCGTAAGAAATACAACGCAGATATCGATCAGTAAAAGCAATACTGCCAAACGATTATAATATTCACTCATTCCAGAATGGCTATGGAAGCGTCCCAACTTGGCCAGACAGGACAAATAAAACGTAATTTCTAGACAAAGTACATCTAAAATCAAAAAATCTAGATGCTTTACCCAGCTCTTTTTTTGCTTTTTGTACATAATCCTCAAAACTCCATAGTCAAAATTTGTGCGCCAGATACGCTCACCACATCATACAATAGCCTTATTATGCAAAACAATAGCAATTGTATTAATTATTTCTTAAGATTACACTGCACTCATTGATCCATCAGCACAGCAATCTTTTACACTTCACCGGAAGTATGATTCCGTATGTACAGCCAGCTTTCTGAGTAATCTTTTCTCTGCTGTTCATCCATCTCACTATATTTTGCAAATGTCAGCTTTGCAGGAATCATCTGCGTTCCGCCGCATTTATGGCAAAATATCTCTTTTCTGCGAGATACTGTTGTAATGCTACCACATTTGGGGCATATAAATACTTTCATCATCTGTCTCTTCTCACATCCAACTCTGTAAATTTTTTGGTTCCCTCTATTGTAGCATTGAATTGGAAAAAGGGCAAGTTTTAAAAAACCGCCCCGAAAATTGTCAATTTATTCATTACAGTTTACTTATCAGCCGAAATGGAAACAATCACACGATTTGTTCAAGGTTTTAAGGCATAATTGCATTTTTTCAGTGAAAAATTAGGATTATAATATGGATCGCCCTGTTTCAATAAATCAATCCAACGGGAACGAATAAACTCAATCTCTTCCCCAAAACGATGTACCTTCTCTTTTGTATCTTCCTCTCCGCGAGATTTTGACTCATAATGGTATGCCTCCACAAAAGGATCATATACCACCAGATAACCCTCCCTACAGACTCTGAGGCAAAAATCCAGATCATTAAAGGCCACCGCAAGCTGTTCCTCCAGCCCCTGAACCTTCTGATAAACTTCCTTTGATACCATCAGGCAGGCTGCTGTCACAGCACTGTAATTTAGTTGAATTGCCGCTTTGTGATAATAACCTTCCTGTCCACGACGCAGCCCCGGAAACATATTCGCCGCAATCCCATCAATCCCCAGTACAATGCCCGCATGTTGAATTGTATTATCTGGATAATAAAGCCTTGCCCCGACTATGCCGACCTCTGGTCTCTGGCAATTCCCCAGCATTTCCTCCAACCAGTTTTTTGTAATAATCTCAATGTCATTGTTAAGCAGCACGAAAAACTCACCTTTCGCATAGGCAGCGCCAAAATTATTGATTGCCGAATAATTAAAACCATTCTCCCAAACCACCACTTTGATAGGCTGCCCACTGGGTAAAAATCCTTGACCATAAATGGCTTGCCCGCCGCTTTCTGATTTCTTCAAATAATTCTCCCCAAGCTCTGTACACAATTCCTGATAGTATTGGAAAGTTTCCGCTTCCTGACTATTATTTTCCACGATAATGACTTCATAATTCTGCCATGAAGATTTCATCAAAGACTCTATACAGCGACGCAAGGTATCTGACTGATCCTTATTGGGAATTATAATAGATACCATTGGATTTCCTTTCACTGGATACTGCACCCGATAGAATCCAAAATGCATCAACTGACTGACTTCTCCTAGCTGACCCACGCGCTCTAGATGTTCCTGCAAGGCACGCTGACCAGCCTCGTAAGCATATGTTTTACTCAAAGGATTGTCTGCGGTAGAATTACTGTGGACACGCCAGTGATAGAGAACTTTCGGCACATGCCCAACTCTAACCGCAATTTCGGTACAACGTAAAATAAAATCATAATCCTGAGCCCCTTCAAATTCATCTCGAAGTCCTCCAGCCTGCTCCACCACCGTGCGCTTAACACAAAAAAAATGGGTGATATAGTTGTTGGAACGCAAAAGATCGGGACTAAAATCTGGTTTAAAATGGGGTTTTTTGTGTTCTAATCCATGTCTTGTCTCCTCCACCTGATCTTCATCAGAATAGAGTGCCTCTGTCTGTGGTTCCTGATTCATCTGAGCAACCATCTCATACAAGGCATTTGGCGCTAAGAGATCATCATGATCTAATAATCCAATCCACGCTCCCTGTGCCATACTTATGCCCACATTGGTATTTCCTGCAATTCCCTGATTCTCTTGCAAGTGACGATAGACAATTCTTGTCTCTGAATATTGCTGACAATAACTCTCCACTGCCTTGGCCACTTGATCGGAAGGCGTAGCATCTGCCAGACAAAGCTGCCAATTCCCATAGGACTGTAAACGAACAGAATCGATCATCTGCCGCAGATAATTCTCTGGCGTCTGATAACAGGGAACCACCACACTGACCAGTGGACGGTAAACAAATTTCTGCTCCTGTCTTGCCTGACGCGCCAATTCTTCTGCCCCTGCCTTATATTTCTCATACCACGGCGCATAGGGTACATCTTCTGGCTCTAATTTATCACGCAACCGATTCCAAAAGGCTTTGGGCCCATAATGCTTAAAATATCGAATCCCTTTTTTTATTTTATAAGGTGTAATTTTCATACTTAAAATTCCTTTTTATTGGGTCTGCACACACCATTCCTTAGAATATGCAGAATAACGAACCTTTCCATCTACTTTCTTCCAGGTTCGTATTTTATAATAATAGGTAGTGTTCTTTTTTAAGCTTTTGTCTGTATACTTTGTAGTTGCAGCGCTGGAAATACTTTTCATCAGACTATATTTGCCGCTTTTACCTGTCTTCCGATACAATTTATAGCCCTGTACATCAGAAACTTTACTCCATTTTAAGGTTGCCTTTGTGGAACTGATACCAGAAATTCCTGTAAAACGTGTTTCCTCAAGCTCTGGCCTGCCGCATACAATGGCTGACCAACTGGAATATTTTGTACTTGTGCCAATCGTTTTATAGGCTCTGACTTTATAATAATATGTTTTGCCAAATGTGACATTTTTATCCGTAAAGGTCACGGAAGTATTTTTCGTGACCTTTTTTACAGATGTATATTTTCCACTATAGGAACTGGAACGATAGATTTGATACCCTGTAGCATTCTCGCTTTTTTTCCACTTCAGCTTAATTCCTGTCGCTGAGGAAGAGACAGAGGAAACCAACGGCTTATCAATACTTGTATTGACCATCAAAATCTTAGAATAACCAGAATTTCCTTTTCCATTCTCAGATTTCACATAAGAACGAATCTTATAATAATAGGATGTTCCTGGAGAAATACTGCTGTCTGTCCAATTTAAAGTCTTATTGCTGTTAATGGTCTTGACTTTCTTATAGCCGCCTTTCTCTGTCGTAGAGCGATATATATAATAACCTGTAGCTTTGGAATCCCGTTTCCAAGTAAGTTTCGCCTTATTGACGCCAGAGACAGAAGCACTGCTAAACTGCGGCGCTTTCATTTTAATTTCCGCTGTTTTTACACTGGTAAAAGAGGAAAAATAATTCTTTCCTGATATCGTCTTATAACCACGAATCTTATAAGCATAAGTATGCCCAGGAAGTACTGTCTGATCCGTATAGGTCAGACTGGTCTTGCCTTTTAAAGTCTTAATACGCGTGTATTTGCCAGAATCCATCTTGCGGTAAATTTGGTAGCCGCTCACAGATACCTGCTTCCATTCCAACTTCACTGATGTATAAGTTTTCGTAGAAAATTTAATCCAATCTGTTGCAGAAATTGCAAAACTTGCTTTCTTTTCACTGGCAAAGGACGAATACTTTGTTCCCGAATTGAGCTTTACATAAGCTCGTATCTTATAATAATAAGTTTTTGCAGGAGCGACATTTTTATCCTCATATGAAGTGGACGTCTCCCCTTTTACAGTCTTAACCCTTACATATGAGCCATTACTGCCCTCTTTGCGGTAAATCTGATAAGCCTCGGCTCCTCCCACCTGAGACCAAGAGAGCTTTGCTGAAGTATAACCATTTTTAGAAACTTTCAAGGTGGGCTTACCCAGCGGATTTCCTGGCATTGGACACAGAGAAGCTGGCATATTGTTATAGACTGGAACTTTAAATACAAAACTGTTGTCAAGAACACCCATCTCAGCATAACTGTTCTTCACATTTTTTCCCTCATTGTCCGCAGCCAAAAGATTTTGCATATACTGATGCCAATACAACCCATTATAAGAGCCATCCACATCAAATTTCTGCAAATAGAAGGTATCCTGACCTTTTGAAATATAATTTTCTGACGTCTTCTTGGCTCCACCATACAGAGCAGCATAACGAGTCGTCCACCCCTCCTTTTTGGCCTCTGTCAATCCATTGATAATAACCTGTTCTCCCAATCCAGATGCAGAAATATTAAAATAATTGTAATACCCTTCAAATCCTGGATATGTACCGGAAATCAATGGCGAACTGCCGCTTACCCCCTGCTCCTGGCGAATACGGCTGGCAAGAAAATAAGGACTGACCTTTAATTGTTTTCCAATCTTCATAAATGCCTTGGCATAGGTAATCCCACCGCCAGAACCATCCTCCAGCTTCTTTTTGCTCATAAAAGTACCGCTCAATATTCTTTCCACCCCAGCCTCATTATGATAGGCGCTGTTAAAGGTAAGCTGCTCAAACTGGAAGACAGAAGTCTCATTGAGAAAATTTCTCGGATCGAGATAATATTTTACGATTGGCTCCGAGGCCTGCACCCAAGTTTCTCCATCGTAAACCGTATATTTTCCAGATACTGGATCATAATCCCCAGGCGCTCTGGATTTCCAATCTTCTGGGTGGCTTACATCGACTAAATTCCTGGCCGTGACCATCTCATTTTCCACAACATCAGCCCAATCTAGTCCCGTATTCATCGGTACAAAACTCCAACTTGGATGTGCCTGCATCATCTGTTTAATAAAGGTACGATAACTGGAAGGAAATGCAGACAGATCTGTGGCCTGCACATTTACACCATTACTCGCAGCCCCCCTCTCTCCAGTTCCATTGAGATATTGATTACTCCAATCTGTGAGCCTGGTATCTTCAGAAACCACAAAATTACTCTGAACAAACCCTGTATATTCTACATCATTCACTGCAAAAGCCAATTGAAACCATACACCATTATCCCCTATAACCACACCTTGGAATTTTACCTGATAACCACTGGGAAGCTTCTGTATTACAGGTGAAGCAGTGAAAGGTTCCTGATAAACAGGAATCTCTGTACTGTCGGTAAGCACACCATACATATCATAGTCCTTAAGCAGCTCTGCAAAGGCTTCCTGTGCTGTTGGCTCTGCAAGATTTTCAGTAATCGGAGCTTGGTTTCTCAACATATCTTGATTTATTGCATCCTCTTTTTCCTCTGATTCTGCTGACATATCATCCTGCTGTACTCTACTGTCTGCCGCCTCAGATTGTCTCTCTTTTTTAATATTGTCACTGTTGTGTGTATCATCCTGCTCTTTTTTTGAACTGCTTTCCTCTTCTGGCTGTATGGAGATGTCATCTACCTCAGTTTCTGGCTGCTGTGTCTGTTCTGATTCCTGCCCATCCACAAATTCATCTTCTGTGTCCCTGCTGCCCTCTGGCAATTGTTCTGTCTCCTGCTCTGGCTGCACGGCTGCCTCTGTCTCCTGGGGCTGCATGGCATATGCCAAACCGCCGTTTCCTGAGACGTCTGCTGTCAGAATAGCTGCCATCAACAGCCACGCTGCCAGTCTGGTTTTATTTCCTGGCTTCATATTCCTCTCCATTTCCTCCTCTAAATTGATCTATCATTTACTTTGCTTCTGATATGATTCCTGACACTGGGACGGTCTCATCACCTCTGCCGCTCTCTTGCCCTAACTTTGCAACGGCCGCCACTTTATAATAATAAGTAACGCCTGTCTGTACTTCGCTGTCTGTATAAGCTAAATTTTCACCTTCATTGACAGCAGCTACCTCTTCATAACCGCCCTGCTCTTCAACACTTTTCAGAACCACATAAGAGTTAGCGCCATTTACCTTATTCCAACTTAACATGATCTGTGCAGGTATATCTGGAGTAACAGACGAACTCACTGTTTTGACTGCCAATCCCTTTGGCGCACTGAGCATCCATTTCTCTGTGGTCTTACAATAACTTCCATAGCCAGTATAGGTTCCGTCACTGAGGGCGCGAACCCGATAGAAATATCTGGCGCCCGCTGATACGTCCCAATCTGTAAAACTGGTTAGTTCCGCCTTGTTCACCTTTGCAATTTCCTCAAAACCGCTGTCTTTGCTTGCACTGCGCATAATCTGATAACTATTTGCTCCAGATATTTTCTCCCAGTTCAATGTTATGCCGCCATCTGCTGCCTGTGCAGAGGTAATATTAATTTTCTGTAGATTTATGGCGCTTTTCGGTTTGGAATCCCCGCTGTAAGCCTTTACACCATTTTGTTTTACAATTGTCTCTATCGTATAATAATAGCGTTTTCCAGCATCTGTCTCCTTGTCTACATATGTTGTGACATTGCTGCCCAAAACCTCAGCAATCTTCTTATAACCACTATCTTTATTCAGGCTGCGCTTAATTCTGTAAGCAAAAGCATCTGGATCCTTTTTCCATTTGAGCTCCATACTGCCGCTGCTCTTGGAACGCACATAAGTAATCGACGTGCCACTAATGGTCTTTCCTGCCACTGGACTGCAATAACCACTGGCTCCATTTTTACCATTCACCCGATTCATTGCCTGAACCCTGTAATAATAATTCTTTTTTGACTTCAAATTTTGATCTATATAAGAAGTTTTCCCATCTTTCACCTCTGCAACGGTTGTATAAGTACCCTTCTTGGAAGTACTTCGCTGAATCCGGTATGCATAGGCATTGTCAACCTTTTTCCACTTAAGCAGCAATGATGTGCTGCTCTTGGAACTGACACTGGTAATCGCTGTCTTTTTTACAGCCCAGCCATAAGAAACTGCTGAATAACTGCTGTAACCGTTTTTCTCGCCGCCCCTGGCACGTAATTTATAATAATATTTCTTCTGTGTCTTAAGATTTAGGTCAATATACGTATCCCCTGCCTTCTTTGATATAGTAGCAACCTTTTGGTAACTGCCATTTTTCTTTGTACTGCGCAGAAGTTCATATTGCTTTGCCTTAGACACAGGTTTCCAGGTGATTTTCAGCCTGCCGTTGCTTTTTGATACAATGCTGGTAATTTGGGGTACCGCTAATGTCTTGGCGGAATGTATACTGGAAAAAGAAGATTTCTTTCCATTGGAATATATGGCGCGAACTTTATAATAATAGGTAGTACCAGCTTTTAGTTTCTTGTCATTATAAGTATTATCACTTAATTGCGCCGTCTTCTCATAAGTTCCTGCCTTCTTCGTACTGCGGTAAACCTCATAAGAAACAGCGTTATTGACGGGTTCCCAACGAACTCTAAGACTTTTACCGCCTCGGGACTGAATCCATTCAATCTTTGGTTTATTCCCACTGCCACCGCCGATGGACAACCCATAATATGCTGCAATTCCCTTGGCATCCGCAACACCAAGATTTTTAATCTTCTCTTCTGTATTTAAAAAACCGCTGACATCACCTGCATTGCTCAAAAATGCATGTTCAATCAATACTGCCGGAAATCCTGCCAGTTTACTTCTTCGTATCACCGACAGATAATCTGCTAAGGAACCATCTGGGTATAATGTATTATTCTCCGAGTTATGTATCAACACCCCGCCTGCCCAGGTAGCCAATCCCAGCGCACTTAAATTCTGATAAATTTGCAAAGCCAATCCTTTGCCTTCCTCACCGAGATCTGGTCGATAGCTGCCATTGGGATAATATACACCTACCCCATGAGGGCTCGTACTGACACTGGAATTAAGATGAAAGCTTACATAGACATTGGCCTTTTTCGCTGCCGCAAAATCCACTCTGCCAGCATTACAATCAGTCGAAGTCCCTCCATAGGGACAAACGTTGCTCTCTCTGGTCATATAAACTGTAACGCCAGAATATTTGAGCAATTCAGCCTTACAATACTGTGCGATCTTTAACACGATCTCTTCTTCTTTACAGCCATTTCCCCTGGCGCCTGCATGGGTACTGTCATGCCCTGGATCAAGCACAATGACCTTATTTGCCGCCTGAGGCGCAGCTGCCTTCCAGGAAGCGCGCATCCCATTATCCTGTTGTAAATCTCCCAGAACATCCGCAACAGAATTTTCAGACACCACATTGCCCTCACCATCCATAGATACTACATTAGCCTCTACCTCTTCCAAAACCTCTTGATCCACCAATATTTCATCTGGCTTTGTGTCTGTCTCTTGATCCACGCCAAAACTTATTTCCATATCAAGTTCAGCAAAAACCACTTGATATTTTTGATCACCAGCCTGATACACAATACTTACCAATTCATAGACTCCTGCCTGTGTTTTATCGGTATATTTCATGGTAAATCTTACCATATTTTCCACTGTATTTACTGCCTCTGCGGTAAATTCCTCTCCACTGGCTTTATGCTTATAATGAAGCTTTGCTTGCTCCACTATTGTATCTGTCGTTCCCAAACTGGCAGCAATATTTTGTGTCCCTGGCGTCTGTACACAATCACTCTCTTGCATAATAAAATTTAGTTTTCCTGGCAAAATTTCCATGCTGACTGTCTCCGGTTCATCTGGAGACACTTGAGAAATTTTTTTCTGATCTTGTACATCCATAACGGTATCACGAACTTTTTCTTGCGCCTGTACATTGATCCCTACTGACGATATTAACACACATACAGACAAAATTAACGCAATCCATCTCTTACACTTTTGCATCCTTCTCACTCCATTTCTATTTACTTCTTTATAAATCGTAGTCTATCGTACCATAATTTTTTCAAAATCACAACCTCATAAAATATAACTTACAAAAACTTTACACTTCTTCTATCCCTTGTATTTACAGAGGTTTGAAAAAGTGTACGAAATAACTTTCCGCACACTTCCATTATTTACTATGATATTTTTTCACTGATCACTGACAATAATACAGTTTTTTCCACTCCTCTTACCAAGATAAAGGCGTTGGTCTGCTTGCCGAATCAATTCATCAATCACTCCGTTAAGCTTTTCACTGCACTCAGAAATGCCAAAGGTCATCGTGACGATCAATTTATGTCCTTCAACGTTCAGTTCTGCCTCTTTTAATCTTTGCTGAACTCTGCCAGTCACCTTCAAGGCACAAGAAATATCACCAAAGATAATCATCAGAAACTCTTCCCCACCCCAACGGCTTACATAATCAACATCACTTGCAGAATTTGATAAACTCTCAGCCACTATCTTAAGAACTTCATCCCCCTGTTCATGTCCATAAGTGTCATTGACCTTTTTAAAATCATCAATATCCCCCATTACCACACAATAATCTGTGCGCTGTAACTTCTTCCACTCAGCCAAAATACTTCTACGGTTTCTTAAATTTGTCAATTCATCATAATTTGCCAAACGTATCAGCTTTTGATTCTGTTGCTCTAATTCCTGATGCTTTACGCTCAATTCCAGAATAAATAAAGTAGAAAAACTTATCAGAAACAAAAAACACACGATATTGTTAAAAAAAGAAATCTTAAAATCTGTATGAATTGGAAAATTATAAATTGGTTCTCCTGCGTATACCAGTCTGCGAATCACCAAGGTGGCAACACAGTTAATCAGCGTATACAACACCGCATAATATTTTGGATTAGAAATTGATTTGGTCAAATGCATAAAATAGAATAAGATTGGTATCATAGTCAAATTATAAAGAGAAAAACCATATCTCCATCCTAACAGCACACAGGCATACAAGGACTGAAAACAGGACGCAAAATAAACGATACTAATCCAAGTAAAATAATTTCTCCCATTTCTGGTTCCTAAATTACTCAACAAATCAAGCAAACAGACAATTACATTTGCAACTAGAAGCGGTTGACACCTCAACACTGCTGCAATTCCGGCCAAAATCAGATGCACACCTGCCAGGGAACTTGCAAAAATACGAAAGCGGATCCCATCATTCAAAGATTCCTTCCCTCTTAAAACTAAATTGGCCTTCTCTATTTTATCTCTCATTTGTATTCCCATCTGCTTTTATTTCCCATATATACGCCAGAAACAAAAATTCCTAGTACTTTGAAAGTTCTTTTTTCCCATCTTCTTATTGGCTGCGACAATAAAATAATATGTCTTTCCAGATTTCAAGGCAGATTTTCCACACTTATTGACAATCGTTGACGTTTTCGTTGTACTCTGCACCTTTTTATATCCAGAACTTCTGTTTTTGGATATATACACAGAATAACTGCTGGCGCCGCTGACCTTATCCCAGGACACCTTCATTCCACTTTTCGTACTTGCCAGCTTTACTTTCGGTTGTCTGGAAAAATAAACCCACTCTGACCAAGCGCCATATTTAGAACTTTCATCTACTTTGACACAGGCCCGCATTCTTAATTTCAAAAACCGCAGACCTTTAAGCTTATTGTTGCTGATCCTTGCTTTGCTTACATTTTTGGTAGTCTTACCTGTCAGCAGCGCTTTCTTGCCACCTTCTACATAAATTTGGTATTGATAAGAAACCGCAGTGGGACGCAAATTCCATTTTACATTGAGCAAATTCGAGGAGGGATCCTCAAAAGTACATGCAACACCTGTGACCTTACTTGGCAATACCGGACACCAATATAGCTCACTGCCACTTCCACTGAGCGCACGAAAACCACTGCTGCTCTCCCTTACCGGCCACAGCCAAAATTCATATTCTGCATTTTTGCTGAGATTATTGACTGTATATGATTTTACATTCTTTAACGGAATAGTTTTCTTCTTGCTGGCCCCTTTTTTCACATAGGAAAGCTGATAGGCATTTGCCCCTGAATATTTTTTCCAGGATAAGGTGATAGAAGTTTCGGTCGCTTTTGTCTGCTTAAAATCTACAATGTCACTATTCATTGGAGCTGTCACCACCTCAATATCATCAGAAGGATAGCCCCAAGTACAGATATAATCAGGATAACCGGTATTGCGAAAAGCTGTCACGCGGACATAATATTTCTTTCCCGGAGACAAACCACTAAAACTTTCATCTGGATTCCTGGCTGCATCTATTATCTGTTCCTTGTTATTATATTCCAGATTATCCATTACATCACCAGTAAAAGTTGAGTCTTCACACAACTCTACCTTATATTGTATATTATTTCCAATCACTGCATCCCAACTAATTTCCACACTGTTGGGACCAGCATCAATTTGTTTAAGTGCCTTGGCCACGCCAGGTACTGCTGCCTCTGCTTTCATTCCAATCCCCAGAACGAGTGCGCACAATAATAAAATTGTGCACACTTCCATACTCTTCCATATCTTCTTCAAACCTTTTCACCCTCTGACATTCACATTTTAAAGATGTTTCATGATATGATCGTAACTATTCAGAACCCCCTGGAAATAGCAATTCAGAACGTTCAAATTTATTTGAATAGTTACATATGATCTGTACTTCACCACCGTCTAGAGCCTTCGGTCCGTTCTATTTAATAACCTGTATTTGCCCGGATAGTGGCGCTTAAATCTTTCACAGTCTGAGAAGGTGTATAAGTCTCATTAGTATACAGGAACTGATGGAGCTGAACAACATTATTTTCCAGATCCACTGGAATTACCATATCTCCCTGGCCGCCAACACTTCCTGATTCCTTGTCAAACGGGAAGCCTGTATTCTCACCCATATGATATTTTCCTGCACCCGTCGCCAGTCCCAGCAGCTCTGTGGGGCTTAAACTGGTGGAAATCTGTGGCAGCATTTCATCCAAAATCTTATTTAATGTCAAAAGATCACACTGCTTTGCCTTCTCAAACATTTTCATAATTACAGTACGCTGGCGCTCTGTACGCTTGTAATCCCAGCCTTCTGTATAACGAATTCTGGCGTATGAAGTTGCCTGCACACCGTCCACATGCACTCCCTGGCCAGCAGATACCTGTCCACTACTGTGCCCAGTAATCTCATTGGTGGCAGTGATATAGTCATTCATATACCCAACTTCATCCTCTTCAATGTCAATCTCAATTCCACCTAACAGGTCAATTGCATCCACCAGAGAACTGAAATCTACGCTGACATAATCGGTGATATCCAAATCCAGGTTTTTATTGAGCATCTCTATGGCCTGCTTGGGACCTCCATTGGCATAAGCGGCATTGGCCTTACGGAAATTATTCTCATCAATATCCAAATAGGTGTCTCGATAGACAGAAGCCATCTTAATTTCTCCAGTCTCTTTACTGATACTGACTACAATAATGGTATCGCTGTTTCCACTCTCAAAATTTCCTGTAGAACGGTTGTCCAAGCCAAATAAAGCAATGCTTTCATAACCTTCCAAGGCCTTCTTTGTCTCTGGTTCTAGGTTATTGATCTTGACATCCTTATCTTTAATCGCAATCTTTCCCATCTTCTCATACTTACTCCACGAAAATGCCAGCGGAATCATAATCAGAACCAGCAACACAAGCACGATCAATAATATCAGCTTTCGCTTCTGTCTCTTTTTTCTCCTCCCGCGTCTCACCTCGTCCCCATCATAATGTCTATCTCTCGCCATCTCGATTTCCTCCTGACTTATCTTAATGTGTTTCAAGCTAAATTTTCATAACACCTACATGATACCACAAGATTTTTCTTTTTTCCAGAGGGTTTGTATTATTTTGGGTATTGTTTTGAAACTATACAAGATATTGTAAACACTTACAAGTGACAATATATATTTTTATAATAAAGCCTCAGTTCATGAACACTACTCAAATACCAGCTTTCCAGCCAAATAGCACAAGAATTGTCTATAAGTTTGTGATTTAAAAATCGGATTTTGTTCCCTGACAGTTGTAGGATCTGTATATATTTTTTCTCCCTCCTCATCCAATGGAAATTTTCGTGCTGTAATACGATATGTTTCCAAAACTTCATCATTCCCGCAAAAAGCATACCACCCTAATAGAAAACATACCGAATTCTGATATGGTCCAATCCCTATACCTTCCTCATTATATCCAAAGCGATATAAGCCATTGCATCCATTCATATAATTATTCATACGGTAATATTTACACGTTTTATCTGGTTCAACTAATACATTTTTCACAAATGTATCACCATATCCTTTCACCAATTTTTCATATAGTTCTATCCTTTTCTGACTCAAACTCGCACGTTGATAACTCTTTAAGAACAAAGGAAAGCGCATAGAATGGCCAGCATCCCAACTACAATTCTCTACTCTATAATCTATCCCTTCTATTATTTTATCTGGATCACTAATTCCGGCATACAAGTAGTCTGGATGATCACGCCATGCACCAACTTGCAGCTCCCATGTTCCATCCGCATACCAGACAATCTCATCTTGAAAGATTCGATCCACATATTTTTCAGCTTTTATGAAAGTCTGCCTATTTATATCCACTTTCATTTCGTTATTCTCATAGACAAATTTCAGATCACATAAAACAGCTAAAAGAAATAAATCTATATCTGTTATTATATTACTAAAACTTTTTCCGTTACCATATCCTTCTCCAGATAAAAGACTTTCTAACAATTCCCAAAAATCCTGATATTTAGCTACGCTTTCCCATGCCCCTGTATATGTTACGGTAAACTCTTGTGATTCTTCATATATAAAAGAAAATAAAGATTCTTGTACAGAAAACCCATGTTGGGAACACAAACACATATATTCCACTGCTAAATACATAGAATGGAGTCGATCTAAAATAGAAAGAGACCGAAAGGTCTCTTTCTCCTCTTTCAATAATAAGCAAAAGTTATCCATATATTCTTGAAACATTTGTATATATTCACTATTCTGAGACTGAAAAGCGTAATGCATTGGAACCATCATATAGTGGCAAGCATCATATGCATCTCTTGCATTACATAAATTTTCTCCTAATAGTCCCTGTACATACATTTCATACATCTTTTTTTCATAAGACTCATCAAAGCCGTCTTCTTTCAGAACACTTATATTTTCCTCATCCTCAAATGAGCCTGGCACGCCTCCTTCTATATTTGATTCTCTTTTTGCAAAATGAAATAGAAAGATACAAAAGCAAAACAGAACAAATATTCCCCCCTAATTAAAATTACTCTGTCAGACATTTTCTCTTTCTTCACCTGCCTTACCTCCTTCTCGTAATTTTATGAAAAAACAATGATACCCAATACCTTCATGTTCTGATCTTTCATCAATTGAATCTCATTGAAAATCTCATCATAGATAGATTTCTCAATTTGCTCCACCAGTAAAATATTACCGATCTCTTCTCCTTGCTTCATGGAAATATCATTATAACACATATTTTCTCCAGCTTTTACTTGTATGCCTTGTTTCTGCAAGTTCTCTTTTAATAATTTCAAAAGAGATTTATCCAAATTTTCATATTCACTTCCTGTTATATAGATACTATCTATTTTCTGTCTCTTACAGGAAATGGCAACATTTGTACATACTACATCCATTTGTTGCTCAGATGAGAGCTTCTTCTGTCTTCTATTTTTTAAAGATAACAATTTTTCATCAATTATGGATAGAAACTTCTTCTTTTTGTTTATTACTCTTACTTCACCGAACAAACACTCTCCGTATATACTGCGAATTTCCTCTGAATTTTGCAATTTGGCTGCAAAGAGAACTTTACATACAATCCAAATTCCAGCCAGCAAAATTCCTATAAACACACCTAATACAAGATATTTCTTGCGAATGACTGGTTGTACAAACTCCTCCTCTTCTGTCTCCTCATCTTTATCTAAAACATTTTTCTGTTGCTCAGTCAATGAGTTTTCCAATTGATTGATTTGTACATTTAATGTAGCTATTCTGGTAAGTATCGTATTCTTTTTTTCAATCAGACTGTCATTTACCATAGTATATTGTTCTTCCCCGAGAAACATTAATTTATGTGAACCAATGTCTTGTACTTCTGTTTCCTTCATGCTTAAAAGAGTCTTAACTGTCTCAATTATTGCAGCCTTTTTTTGCATTTCAGGATATGCAATAATAACATATATCATATTAGAATCTCTGCTTACACCAATTAATTCTTTTAAATCTTTTGATGTAATATTAAGTTCTGCTCTCTTTATTAACTCTTTCCGAAACTCTCCCCCCGAAATATAACGATTATACATACTAGCTACATCTAATGTATAGTCTTGTACAATATCTTTTGTATAATTCATCACATAATCAGATTGCACTTTATACTGTAATTCTATAATTTCTTCATTATATGGATCAATTTTCATAAGAGTAGATTTATTCATATACTCTCGATAATTGTTTACTTCCCTGCGTAAAATACGAATGTTTTCAATTTCTGCCTTTTCGCTCTCTTTGAGTTCTTCTTCTAAAGAGAATTCCTCCTCTGGATTTTCTTGAGCTTTCCCTGTATCTCTTATATACTGAAAAACTGTAATCAGTAATCCAAATACAATTCCTAAACATATAATTTTACGCCAACCAAACATGCAACTCCAAAATAATTCTTTAATACTGATCTCTCTCTCCATACCTTTGCACTTATCCATTTACTTTTCCTCCTTTTACTCTTCTATAATGAATACAGGATATTCCTAAAAAAATACAAATATATAGGGATACATTCTGTAAAAAAGTTCCTGAAACAATCAAAGCAAACCCAAACGCTAGTAGAAGCTCTATAAATAAATTATGCGGCCACATTTTTGATTCAATCCATCCACCTGTTACCCCCCATCCCAAAAAAGGTTTTTACATAATTAATCCTGCATAATATATATAATCTGATTCTGCTATCTGATTGAAACATCTCTCCATTTAAAATTTTAGACAAACTACGAAAATAAACCAAATCATCTGTATAGTTTCCTAAAAAATTAATAGGCAAAAGAAACAAAGCTAATAATACTAGTACTATTGTCCCCCCCCCCCCTAGAAAAATCAGGGTTTTCCGCTTTTTAAAGTCTATATCAAATATTATTTTTAGCAAAACAAACATAGCAAAACAAAGATATATTCCTCTGCTCCCCCACAGCAAATTAAAACTCAATCCGCACAACACAAAAAATAAATCTCTGATTTTCAGCTTCTCAAAAATGGAATTGCACAATATAATACACCAAAATAAAAGTACATATGATAAAGACTCATCATATTGACCCTGATTCGTCTTAAAAACTATAAATCTTAAAACAATTGTTCCACACAAAATACTTATTACAGGCTTTGCCATTTTATATAGCATCTGATATAAATTATTTAAATTATTCATACACAATATAGTAAATCCAATTGGAACGCAAATACCAAATGTCCAAACAAAATTATATTTCAAAACAGATACATCAGCATATCCTAAAATATAACTGAAAGTATAAAAAAATAATACTAATAATTCTACTAATGCACACTGTGCAGCTCTCTTCCTAGCTGCACTGATAATTTCCAGTCCCATTCCAGCCGCCAAGAACAAATAAACTGCTGTAGACCAGATTGTACCGCCCCCCAAAACACTTCTGCACAAAGAGATTTCCTGTCTGCCATACATAATATAATATTAACGAAAAATATGCCATATCTTCACTACTAATTTTTTTCGCCTGATTTTTAAGCAAAAATCTCTACTAACCTTCAATTTCATTATTTACCTCTTCTAAACTTCTTAAGTATACTTTTTGATATTTCCAAGAATAACTGATCTCTGAAAATCAGTAATAATATACCATATCCGGCAAATACTACTATACTGAATATACATAACCCTGGAAAGGATTCATTTTGCAGCGGGCAGATCACTAACGCCCACAGAAGAATGCCTGATATAACTGCAAGCTTTAGCAAATATTTTTTATTTCCAAATCCCAGATTTACTTCTTTCCAACTGAATTCGAAAAGAAATATGATACTAAATAATGTACTTGCAATTGCAGTCCCCATAACAACACCCGCAATTCCAAAATAATGGCTAAGCACTATAGATGTACTAATATTTACTGCTACCTCAAGAATACCCAATATCATTGGTATCTTAGTCTCCTGAACAGAATAAAATGCTTTTGTTACAATTTGTTTTAGACAATATGGTATCAGGCAAAATGCATAAAACGCCAAACCATCAGCAGTCTGTACAATGGCCAGTTGTGAGAATTGTCCATGTCCATATACAATATTGACAATCGATTTTGAGGCAAAGAATATTATAAACACAACTGGTATACACAAGGTGATAATCAACCTTACCGTTTTATTAATAGTATCGCATACTTTCTCCTCATCTTTTTGCGCACTTGCCAGAGATAATTCTGTAAAGGAAACTGTAGAAAAGGGGATACTGATTACATGTGCCGCAAATTGAAAAAGAACAGCTGAATAGGAAAGCGCTGTGACTGCCCCCTCCTCAATAGATACCAACAACATCCGATCTACTAATTGGTTAATCTCAATGGTAGTATTACTTAACAAGATGGGGAATGCCTGTCTGACAAGTTCTCCCACTCCTGATTCCCATATTCCACATTTTACAGATATATCTACATAAGTACGACTCCTAAGCTTCAAAAAGAAAAATTGTATTAAATACGACAATGGCGTGGCAATTACCAATGACATGATACCTATTTTCTTTTCAAAGACCAGTACCATACCTATTAAAACTAAACTATTTACAATAGAAGAGAATGCCGCATATTCATATACTTTTTCTGCATTTAAAATATTTTGAAATATATTCGCCATCAAAGAAAACACAATACCCACTGACATTATTCTCAAAAACAATAC
>Ga0137306_100900_pt1 | contig 35125 bp, 33 predicted proteins | sample Inofroosms_March_FD_97187 | JGI IMG/M metagenome (GOLD analysis project Ga0137306, IMG submission 97187) | Mouse cecal microbial communities from Vienna, Austria - N-Acetylneuraminic and N-Acetylglucosamine D2O microcosms_March | ecosystem: Host-associated > Mammals > Digestive system > Large...
CAGTTCCCGGGCAATACGGTTCGCCGGCATCCGCACTGCTACCGTATCCAATCCTCCTGTGGTCTCATAAGGGACTCTGTCTGATTTCTTCAGGATCATCGTCAGCGGTCCCGGCCAGAATCTTTCCGCCAGCCGCCCCACTGTATCCGGCATCTCATCCACAAGCAAAGGAAGAGCCTCCCGGTCTGCGATATGTACGATCAGGGGATTATCTGACGGCCTTCCCTTCGCTGCATAAATTTTCTCGGAGGATAACGGATTCAGCGCATTTCCGCCAAGTCCGTATACTGTCTCTGTCGGAAATGCAACCAGCCCGCCGGACCTGATAATGTCTCCGGCCTCCCGAATCAATCCCCTGTCAATATGTCCTTCGTCCATCCGGACTGTTATCGTCTCCACAGTACTTCCCATACCCTCCTGCCCGTTACTTGTCTTCATGATTCAAATACTGCATGATCGCCATATGGATGGCCCAGGCCACTTTCTCCTGATACAGATCCGAGGATAGTTTCTGAGCCTCTTCATAGTTGGAGAGAAAACCACACTCCACGATCACAATCGGTGTCGATGTCTTTTTCAACAGATAATAACTGTCATTCGCCTTGGCCTGTCTGGCATTCTCCTTATCCAGTTCCAGCGCCATGGCCTGCTGTATCTGTTCTGCCAGTGTCTTACTCTTCTCGCTGTTCGCATAATAGAAAACCTGCGCACCGTGTACATATTCCTCATGATAGCTGTTCTGATGGATGCTGACCGTCAGCGCCGGCTGCCGTTCCTCTATCAAAGCCACCCTGTTCTTCATATCCTGCACTTTCTTGTTGGACGCATTCTCATCATACAGTCCCGCATCCGATTCTCTGGTCAATATGGCCTCCACGTCCTGCAGCTGGAGAAACTTCTGCAGCTTCTGTGCGATCACCAGGTTGATATCCTTCTCCAGACTTCCGTCCACGCTGACCTTCCCCGGATCGGCGCCGCCGTGCCCCGCATCTATGACCACACAAGGTCTCTCCTGCCGCTTCTCAACCTTCACCTGTCCCGAGGATACCATCCTGGCTCCTCCACGCACAATAAAGCAGATTGACACAACCATAGACAGAAGCAGAACTGCCCTCATAAGCCGCTCATATTCTTCCGGCCCTCTCCTCTTCATATTTCTGTTCCTATACACAAACGTCTTTATAAATGCATATGAAAGAAACTCCGAAAAAATGCGGATCCCACTACTGATTCATATATTCCGCAATCACATCCCAGACAGAATCCGACGCAAAGGCAAGCTGCCACTCGGCCACACCCGCAATGCCATACTTGCTCATGATATTAAGCTTCACCCGGATGGAATCCTCGTCCTCCATCCACACCTGATAATAACTGTCTCCGGACTGGTATTCCCCGTAATTCTGACATGTTGTCTCATCCCATACGGTGGTAATCCCGTGGTCGGCAAGGTACTGCTTCGCCGTATCCATGCCTACTGCCTGGCTGTTGATGGCAGTGCCTTTCGTCTCCCATATTCTTGTATAGAAAGGAACCGCATTGATCACTTTATCCGCAGGCACCTGCTCCAAAGTATTCGCAATCCCCTTTTCCACAAAATCAATGGAGGCAACCGATCCGGCCCTCTCACTGTTTCTGTGATGCTCATCATATCCCATGATGATCACATAGTCCGCCACAATCCCCTGTTCTTCTCTGTTATAATGATCCGTATAGTCCATCGGCACATAATTGTCCACCGAAAGCACAATTCCGTTTTCCCTGCACAGGACGGATAATTCACGGATAAACTGTATAAAATGTTCCCCCGTATCCTGGCTCAACCCCTCAAAGTCAATATTAATGCCGTCCAAATCATACTCAAGCGCTGTCTGTACCAACTTGTCTATAAGGTATGCCCTTTTGCTCGTATAAGACAGCACCTCATAAGTATCTACATCCGGATTAGAAAAATTATCAATCAGCCCCCATACTTCCAATCCCATACTATGGGCTTTCTCCACGTAGGCTTTTGATGCAAAACTGGAAAAATCCCCTGCGTTATTGGTAAGGGCAAACCATGTGGGAGATATTACATTGACGCCCTCCGTCTTTTCCAGCACGGAAACCAGCGTATCATTTCCGGCCGTTCCTGCCACCGCATGCCATGCCAGATTTATTTTATACGGTCTTGAAATACTGGTAAATTCAGGGTTTAGGAAAGACTGCCCACCTACATTTGCAGATGCATCCCCTTCCTGCGGCTGCGCCTCAATCTCCAGGCTGCTCCCGCCTCCTTTTTCCAACCGCTTATTCTCCACATAACCGATAAAAGCATCCCCTGTTTTGACTTTACTCCAGTTCTCCATTTCTTCTAAAACAGTCACGCTATCGCCTTGAACCACCTCCGTAAGGATAGGGCTTTTCACCCCACCCTGATACCGCACTGCCGTATCTTTGGCAATATAGGCTTCCTCCCCCTTCCCGGTATATTCTTTTGTATAAACCTGCATTCGGTTCGGCCCGGTAAATGTCCGGTAGGAGAAATCCGTAAACAGCTTTACATAATCTGCCGCTATATAAAGGGTTTCCCCGCTGCCATCCGCTGACGGCGCATATCTGGCAATCGGAACCCCCATTTCTGCCCCATTGTCCTTCGTTGTATAGGCAGAGGAACCGATTACTGTCCTGACCGTATCCCTTGGCAGGGTATACAGCAGCAATTGCTCATTCTCATCTACATAGAATCTGTCATTCAGATATTTGTGAACCGTTGCCAAATCAAAGTAATACGCGCCATCCATCAATCTGGCCGATTCCTCAATCAACTCATCCCCAAGCACGATAGCCACTTCATCCAAACTTCTTATCGAAAAATATTCCTCCAAATCCGCCCGTTCTTTGGAATACGAATATTTGTCCATCAATTTTACGCCAACACTAATTGCAACTATAAATATAATAAGGACGATTGCAATTATTACCGGAATTACTCTTTTCTTCATTTATCCAGCTCCCTTCCAATCGTCCTTTATTATAGCAAACTATTTAAATACCGTCATTACTTAATTTGACTTTTTCTTTCTTTTTTTGACAGCATGCCCTTTGCCGCTCAGGGGGGTCTTCCTTTTTCCGGTTACTGCATGCTGCCGCTTACTTATCCGCAGAGAAATGCCATCGCTTTCAGTTACCCAAAAGAAGATATGTGATATATTTCTTCCTTAAAATTATATTTTCCGATAACATGACAATACTAAACAGTGTGCAAAAAAACAGAATGCCCGGACACGTATCCAATACAACACTAAAAATAAAATTACCTTTTTTTACAAAAAATATTCGTGGATTTGAATTATAATAACGTGAAATCATTTGGGAAATTTTATTTTATGAACAAGCACATAAGCTTGTAAGACTCCTCCCATACTAACTTGGGGAGAAAAGATTAAAATACAATGAAAAAATCTATTGGACTGCCATGCCTCCTTCCGCTACAGATTGTCCGGAAGCATTCCGTGGAACCAATTATATCAAACACTTCCACTTTTTTCAAGGAAATTTAAAAAAAATGTCGAATTTTTATAAATTTTTTTTAAACAGTAGCGGATTTCTATTGACTTAAATTTATGAAAAGTATAATATACTTTTAACTGTAAAGCATTATCTTTCGGGATAATTTGGTTCAGGTTAGTCACAATATAACAAAGTGGCAGTATCTTAATAGTAAGGATGTGATAACATGAAAATTGAAAAAGTAAATGACCATCAGATTCGCTGTACACTTACCAGAGAAGATTTGGCCGACCGTGAATTAAAAATCAGTGAACTTGCATACGGAACGGAAAAAGCAAAAAACCTGTTTCGGGACATGATGCAACAAGCATCTTTTGAATTTGGTTTTGAAGCCGAGGATATTCCGTTGATGATAGAAGCCATTCCTCTTAATTCAGAATGTATTGTACTCATAATTACCAAAGTTGAGGATCCGGAAGAGCTGGATACACGTTTCTCCAAGTTCGCACCTTCCGTTCACGATTCGGACGGAGATTTGGACGAAATGATTGACAGCCTTTCCGAAGGGGCTGACGACGTACTGGATTTATTTAAGAAAATTCACGAAGGCAAATTTGCAGACACTTTGGATAAAACCACTGCCGATTCTACCCAAAAGGAAAAACCGGCCAAAAAAAGTACCGGAAAGCAAGAAAAAAACGCTACTCAGGAGCAGGAGCTTGTAAGGATTTTCTCCTTCGATTCCATCCGCACCGTAGCGAGGATTTCCCATATCCTTGCCGGATGTTACAGCGAAAACAATTCGTTATATAAAAATGAAAATGCACACAAATATATCCTTGTTGTTTCCAAAGGGGGGCATTCCCCTGCCGAATTTAATAAGGTATGTAACATCTTGTCCGAATATGGGCAGATAGAGAAATATGTTCCCGCCGGGGAAGCTTATTTGGAAGAGCATTTTAACCCAATCATAAAAGAAAATGCACTTCAATCGCTTTGCCGTATTTAGCATGGGCAAACCAGATAACCATAACGGAGCCGCATCGGATTCTTTCCGGCGGCTCCGTTTTTTATGGGCAGCATCCGAACCCTGTTAGCCATATCTGGCAAAATGCTAGTCTGCTTTTACCCCATCTGTCTTATAAATAAATTTTACACTCCCTTCCATGCCTTCCGGCAGTCCGCTGAATGTATTGTAACCGCTTCCAATCGCTTTCAATGCATCAACCCTATCCAGTACGGTTTGCACATTATCGCCGAACAAATCTGTCAGCTTACGGATTCCTTCTTCATCAAAACGTATCATACCGTCCTTCAGTTCCAGCGCCCCATCATCCAACTCTACAGTTCCTTCTTTCAAATCCCTTACTCCATCATCCAGCTCTACAGCTCCTTCTTTCAGCTCCTTTACACCGTTCTCCAATTCTATCGTTCCATCCTTCAGTTCCCCCGCACCGTTATCCAGTTTTCCGGCGCCCTCCTGCAGCTCATCAACGCCTCCATTCAATTCTTTTGTTCCATCATCCAGTTTCCCGGCCCCTTCCTTCAATGCGGCTGCACCTTCATCCAATTTTCCGGCGCCTTCCTGCAGCAAGCCGGTTCCCTCTTTCAACTCCGATGTTCCGGCTTTCAGTGTGCCGATACCACCATTTAAAGCCTCTGCACCGGCTTCCAGCGTCTTTGTTCCCTCTACTGCTGCCGTCGTTCCGGCTTTCAACTCTGCTGCACCTGTTGCCAATGCAGGAACCCCGGTCTGGGCATCATTTAGCATCAACAATGCCTGATATAAAGAGCCTATCCCCATTTCCAATGCCTGGGCCCCTGTTTTTAAATTAGCCGAAGCTGTCTTTATATAAGTAATGTATGCCGCCTGCGACGCCTCCTGCATATCCCCGAATTGCCCGGAGCCCATATAGTCCTGCGTCAATTGGGCAATAATTTGCTGCGCCGTCTGGGCCTGTGCCTGTGCTGCCGCCAATTGGGCCTGCGCTTCCGCTACCTGATTCCCTGCATCCCGATAAGCTGCCGCCGCTTGCTGTACAGCCTCCGCCGATACAGTCTGCACCGCCGCTTCCGCCGTCGTTTCCACCGGTTCCACACAATACCCTGTCACCAAACCGCTAACGGTCGTCTGCGCTATTTTTCCTTCCGCCTCCACATTTACCGTCACTGTCTCCGTCACCGGTTCACATGCTGTGTTAAGGGCATTTTCCGCCTCCTGCTGTTGCTGCAAAGCCTGCGCCAATACCGCCTGCGCCTGCGCTTCTTTTGCTTCCGCATCCGCAGCCAATTGCTGCAACAGTTGTATCTTCCCATTGATGTCGGCCTCATATACCGCAAAATATTGATTCAGCAAATTATCCAAACCGGTCGCTCCTTCTGCCAGCGATTGGCTGCCGTCTAAAAGCCCCATTGTTCCATCCGTTCCCTGGCAGGCGCCTACCATCCCGCCGATTGCCGTATCCACTGACATAAGCCCCTGTTGGATTTGGGCTGCTCCCGCGTCCAATGCAAGGCTTCCGCTGGCAAGTGCTTTTGTTCCTTCCGCCAGCGTCTTGCCCCCTGCTTCCAGTTCAGCGGCCCCGCCGTCCAGTTTCCCGGCGCCTGCATTCAATATCCCCGATTTTTCATTTAATTCACGGGTTCCCTCTTTTAACGTATCTGCCCCTTCTTTCAATTCTCCGCTTCCCTCTGACAGCTTCCCGCTTCCGTCTTTTAACTTGGCCACGCCATCTTTTAATCCAGAGGTTCCATCTTTTAATTCAAACGTTCCATCCTTCAGTTTCCCCGATCCTTCCTGCAGCTGCGTCACGCCATCTTTCAGCTTTTCTGTACCATCTTTTAATTTCTCCGCGCCATCCCTTAACTCGCCGGTTCCCTCTTTCAAATCGGAAGTGCCATCCTTCAATTCTTCCGTTGCCGACTGCAAGTCTTCCATCGAATCATTAATATCATCCAAATCAATGGAATCCGTTAAACTAATGTCGGAAAGCACATCGCTCATAGCCATTGTCATTGTCATCGCCAGATTAAAATCCACTGTATCCGCAGAAACTTCAATATATTCCGGAATATTTATTTCATCCAGCTCTTTCCGCTTCTCCTCATCGTCGATTTCATCCTTCAGCCCCTCAATGTCCAAACTATCCCTTAACCCCGGAAAAGCCACACCCACCACCAAGTGGTTATCGCCTTCCGAAATCAATTTCCCGTTCGTTACTTCAATATTGGAAAACCTGTCGGAAGGAAGCACCATACCGGAAATCATGGTAAACGGCACATAAATTTCCTCTTCGCTGCCATTAATCTCCACTGTCTTTTTTTCTTTATTCTCATAGTCGAACCGGATGGTCACTTTTCCGCTTTTCCCTGCCAATTCTTCCGGGGATATTTCTTTCCCGTCCAACCTATAAGAAATCTTTACATCCACCGGCAATTCCTGTTCCGCCGTTCCCTGATAATAGATATCCGAGCCGTCCGCATTCCACGTTAAGCTCCCGTCCGCGCCCGCTGTGTACTCCTCGTATCCTTTAACATTCTCAATGTCTTTTAAGTTGCTGACATCCGTTAGGCTGCTGCTGCCCTCCCCGTTCTTCATCCAGTTGCTGACAATCACCTTATTTATGCTGCCTTTGGCATCGGCAAGGACATATACTGTTTCTTCTTTCCCTGATTCACTGCTATGGGATGCTTTTACTTGCCCGTCCAATGCCTGCACTAATATTTCTTCTTCCTTCCCTAAGTCTGCCGCCCCGGCGTTCGCAGGCACAGCTTCCTTTCCGCCGCTGCCACAAGCCGTCAGCGAAAGTGTCAACGTTCCTACTAACACAAGACTGAGAGCCCGGCTGAACGTCCGGCCGGCTGCATGGCCGGTTGTACGGTTGGTTGCCTGACCGATTGCACGGTTGGTTATCTGGTCGGTTACACGGTTGTTTTCCTTACCGGTCGCCCTTTTCCATCCCTTATTTTCCAATCTATATTTACTATCATACTTCGTGTTTCTTTTCATATTAACCTCCATTCCGGAGCGTTTACGCGACGCAGGGCTGATTTGTGACGCTCCGGCACAAATAGCCATGTGATAAAATCAACTATCGAGCTGATTTTTCACACTACAGCTCCTCCTTCTATTTCCTTTGCCTTCCTGTTTCTCCTTTTTCCTCCAAATGAACTTACCATAATCAATTTATCGAATATCATAAACATGGACGGCAAAATAAAAATTACGCTAAACATACTGACAATTGCCCCTCTCGCCATCAATGTACAAAGTGAACTAATCATATCAATGTTGGAATACAAGCCGACCCCAAAAGTTGCAGCAAAAAATGTCAAGGCGCTGACTACAATGGATTTTGCGCTGGTCTGGCAGGCAATAGCCACCGCTTCCCTTTTTCCTGCCCCTGCATCCCGTTCCCTCCGGTATCTGGTCGTCATCAATATTGCATAGTCTACCGTTGCACCAAGTTGTATTGTGCCTATCACCACCGAGGCGATAAAGGGAATGGCTGTTCCGGTATAAAAAGGGATTCCCATATTTACAAAAATCGCCCCTTCGATAACCGCTACCAGAATCACCGGCAGGGAAATTGATTTAAATACAATCATTATGATAATAAAAATCACCCCGATAGACACCACGCTCACCGTTTTAAAGTCTTTATCCGTAATCCGTATCAAGTCTTTAGTACAAGGCGCTTCTCCTACCAGCATCCCTTTGGCATCGTACGATTTGCATATTTTATCCAGATCATCGCATTGCACATTGACCTCTTCCGAAGCCACTTTATATTTGGAACCGACCAGCAGCAGCTGCCAATTCTCGTTGCTCAAAGCTTCCTTCAATTCATCCGGCACCATCTCTTCCGGCAATGCCGCCCCCTTTACCGCATTCAGCCCCAATATCCAACTGATGCCCGGCACTTTTTTCATCTCCTCGCTCATATGCTTCACATCTTTGGAAGATAAATCAGCGCTTACCAGCAACATATGGGTAGCGTTCATATCAAATTCTTCCTCTAATTTTGCATTGGCCCTAATACTCTGCAAATCTTTCGGCAAGGTTTCATCCAAATTGTAGTAAACCTTTGCATTCCGGTACCCATACAGCGCCGGTAAAAGAAAAACCACAAAGAGGAAAGCAAAAATTGCAAAATGCCCTGTCACAAACTGCCCGATATGGTTCATATCCGGAATCAACGCCTTGTGCTTCGTCTTTTCCAACGGTTTATCCAGTACGAGAATCAGCGATGGAAGCACCGTCACACAAGCCGTTACTCCAAGCACAACGCCCTTTGCCATTACCAGCCCCAAATCCATGCCCAAAGTAAAACTCATAAAGCAAAGGGCGATAAAACCTGCCACTGTAGTAATCGAACTCCCCACCACCGAAGAGAGGGTTTCCCCGATAGCCCTTGCCATCGCTTCTTTTCTCCCCTCACAGTTCCCCTGCTGTTCCTGATAACTGTGCCAGAGGAAAATGGAATAATCCATCGTTACACCCAGTTGCAGCACAGCGCTCAACGCTTTTGTTATATAAGAAATCTCCCCAAAAATAATATTGCTCCCCAGATTATAGGCGATTGCCATCCCGATGCTGATAAGGAAGACAAAGGATACCAGATAAGAATCCATCGCCAGCGACAAAACGATGCAGGTTAGCACAACCGCAATACATACATAAATGGGCGCTTCCCTTTCGGACAGGTTCTTGGTATCCGTAACCACCGCCGACATGCCGCTCAAAAAACAGCTCTTTCCCGCAATCCCCCTAATCTCCTCAATGGCGTCCATAGTGGAGTCCGCCGATGTCGTTTCGTCAAAAATAATTATCATCAGCGTACAGTCACCGCTGTTAAAAGCTGTATATAAGTCTTCCGGCAGCAGCTCCATCGGCACCGATATATCCATCGCCGTATCGTACCAGATGACTTTCTCCACATGATTCACCGTTTCGATTTTTTCTTTTAAGGCCGCCGTTTCTTTCGGCTTCATCCCCTCCACCATAAACATGGAAAACGCACCTGTTCCAAATTCTTCCACCAGAATATCCTGCCCCACCATTGTTTCAATGTCTTTCGGCAAATAAGAAAGGATATCATAATTTACCCTCGTTCCCACATAGCCGAAAAAAGACGGAATAAGCAGCACAAAACTGATGATAAGAATCGGTATCCTCATTCCCACTACCCATTTCCCAAAGTTTTTCATATCTTACCTCCTGACTGACTATCAGTATATAATATCAATATGACCATCGGTCATTTTTGTTATATATGGTATATCACGAAAATGACCGATGGTCAATATGTTTTTGGGATTTTATAGAAAGTTTATGATTTCCGGTTCCGCTTCCGGTTTCTTATTGCTTTTCTTATAAGTCCATCCTATAATGTACGTACTTCTTTCAACAGCGGAAATCGTAAAACCGATAAACTTACCGGATATTTTCCGGCAATATTTCCTCACCTCAAAGCTTCATAGAAGCTGCATTTTTCATTTCTATTTAAGCCGTCCAAAAGCGGCATGGAGAGTTGCTATGGGAAAAATAGATAATAATAAAAAACAAAAAGAAGATGCCCTTTTAAATACTGCTTTCGACCTATTTACCAGGCAGGGGATACACAAAACTTCCATCTCCGATATTGTCAATCAAGCCGGAGTTGCCAAAGGGACTTTTTATTTGTATTTTAAAGACAAATATGATATACGGAATAAACTGATTGCGAAAAAAGCCAGCCAGGTCTTCCGGGCTGCCGATGACGCACTGCATCGGACAGATATCTCCTGTCTGGAGGATCAGGTCATATTCCTGATTGACAACATTATCGACCAACTGACAGAAAATAAATCTTTATTGAATTTTATCTCCAAAAATCTAAGCTGGGGGGTTTTTAAAAACGAATTGCTTTATTCCGGCGCTGCCGATATCAATTTTTACAATATTTACTCTTCTATTTTCGAGCATTCCGGAAAAACTTATAAAAATCCTGAGATTCTTGTATTTATGATAATAGAACTGGTAAATTCCACATGTTTTAGCTGTATCTTATATGAAGACCCGGTGCCTGTGAAAGAACTGAAGCCTTATCTTTATGAATCAATTAAACAGTTGATGCAAAGCATGGAAGCCAGGTAGGGAAACGCCCTCCCCTTCTACCCGCCAAAAGGCGCCCATACCGCAAAACCACTGCTCCCTTTTCAATCGAGCAGAGAAGACTCCTTCCCCTACTCGCTACTCGCCGCGAGCCCCGTGCGCCCCATAGAGACGTATTTCCTCCGCACGGGGCTGCGCATTATAAACGGCAGCGGCATGTCTTATCCACATACCGCTGCCGGATACCGCCCGGGTAATCTGTGAGAATACCCGGATTTCCTCATTTTTATCCTGTTTTTATATCGTTTTATACTGTTTTTATACTGCTGCAATTTTCTCCATCAGCACATCCGCATCCAATCCATGCACCATAGCTGCTTCTTCCAAAGTTTCACCTTGCGCAGAAGGGCATCCAAGACAGTGCATCCCAATCTCCATAAGTACCGGAGCGATATCCGGGTTTATCCTCAACGCCTCGCCGATGGTTGTATTTTTAGTAATCTCTGCCATATAAAAACCTCCTTTTGTGTGGAATATTTCCATATATTTCAACGGAAAAACTGATATCAGTATAATACTTTCTCCGTTTTGTTTCAAGCCATTCCTGATTCTTCATAAATTTCACAAAAATTTAATAACAAAAATGCCGAAAACATACCGTTTGTACAGAAAAAAGTACACTTCGTTGCTTGACGTTATAAGCCACTTAATACTATAATGAGGATACAGAATTAGTCTTACGGCTTGGCCTTTGTCAAGCTGCAATGGATTAGTGCTTTTAAACCACTTAACCAAAATAATTTAATTAATAGGAGGGCTTATTCAAAATGAGACCAGAATGGAAAGATTTTGTAGGCGGCAAATGGGAAAATGAAGTCAATGTACGTGATTTCATCCAGAGGAACTATCATCCTTATGACGGAGATGAATCCTTCTTAGCCGGCGCTACACAGAACACAAAAGATTTATGGGCTATGGTACTTGATTTGCAGAAAAAAGAACGTGAGGCAGGCGGTGTCCTTGATATGGACACAAAAGTAGTTTCCACTATTACATCCCACGGCCCGGGTTATCTGGACAAGAGCAAAGAGACAATCGTAGGCTTCCAGACAGACGCACCTTTCAAACGTTCCTTGCAGCCTTACGGCGGTATCCGTATGGCAGAAAAAGCTTGCTCTGACAACGGCTACGAAGTAGACCCTGAAATCAGCGAATTTTTCTCCACACACAGGAAAACACATAATGCAGGCTGCTTCGATGCATACAATGCTGAAATGAGGGCTTGCCGTTCCGCACATATCATTACAGGTCTTCCGGATGCTTATGGCCGCGGACGTATCATCGGCGACTACAGACGTGTTGCCCTTTATGGTATCGATTACCTGATTCAGGACAAACAAGCACAGAAAGATTCCACAGGACGCGTTATGACTGACGAAGTAATCCGTCTTCGTGAAGAAATCTCCGAGCAGATTGTTGCATTGAAATTAATGAAAGAAATGGCTGCTTCTTATGGATGCGATATTTCCAAACCGTCCACTAACGTAAAAGAAGCAATCCAGGCTACTTATTTCGGATATCTTTGCTCGGTAAAAGAGCAGAACGGCGCTGCTATGTCACTCGGCCGTACTTCTACGTTTATTGACTGCTTCGCTGAAAGGGATTTGGCAAACGGAACCTTCACAGAAGAGCAGATTCAGGAATTCGTTGACCACTTCATTATGAAATTACGTTGCGTAAAATTCGCACGTACACCGGAATACAACCAGATTTTCGCTGGCGACCCGGTTTGGGTAACAGAATCTTTGGGCGGCGTTGGCGTAGATGGACGTCATATGGTAACAAAGACTTCATTCCGTTATCTGCACACATTGACAAACTTAGGTCCTTCTCCGGAGCCGAACTTAACTGTTCTCTGGTCTACAAGGCTTCCTGAAAACTGGAAGAGATATTGTGCTAAGATGTCTATCCAGACTTCTTCCATCCAGTATGAAAACGACGACCTCATGAGAGTAACACACGGCGACGACTATGGTATCGCATGCTGCGTATCCTCCATGGTAATCGGTAAGGAAATGCAGTTCTTCGGCGCACGTGCGAACCTTGCAAAATGTCTGCTTTACGCTTTGAACGGCGGTGTAGACGAAGTAACAAAGAAACAGGTTGGACCGAAATACCGCTCCATCGAAGGCGATGTCCTTGACTTTAACGATGTATGGGATAAATTCATCGACATGATGGAATGGCAGGCAGACGTATATGTAAATACGCTGAACATCATCCACTACATGCATGACAAATACTGCTATGAAAGAGCTGAGATGGCACTTCATGACAGAGACGTAAAACGTTATTTCGCAACAGGTGTTGCAGGGCTTTCTATCGTAGCAGACTCCCTGTCAGCTATCAAATATGCAAAAGTTGAAGTTGTAAGAGATGACGACGGTATTATCGTTGACTTCAAGACAACCGGCGAGTTCCCGAAATACGGCAATGATGATGACCGTGTTGACTCCATTGCACAGGAAGTTGTACACAGATTCATGACCGCTATCAGGAGACACCACACCTACAGGAATGGTATCCCTACCACTTCCATCCTTACCATTACATCCAACGTAACTTATGGTAAGGCTACAGGCAACACACCTGACGGACGTAAGAAAGGACAGCCTTTTGCACCCGGCGCTAACCCGATGCACGGACGCGATACCCACGGTGCAGTAGCATCCCTGTCTTCCGTATCCAAACTGCCTTTCAAAGATGCACAGGATGGTATTTCTAATACCTTCACAATCATTCCGGGCGCTCTTGGCAAAGAAGATCAAGTATTTGCAGGTGATATCGAAGTTGATTTGAATAAATAATTGACAAACTAGTGGGGTGCCAAATTTGTACGGGGATATACCCCCACAGGGATTTGGCTACAGGCTGGGAAAGCATGGAGGATTTCTATGGATGACAATAAAATGATTGACGATCTCGTTAAGATGTTGGACTCCGGCATGATGCAGGGGGTAGGCCATGTGAACGTTGACACGGACAATTCTATGGAAGAATCCAAAAGCGTTCAGACCATGGGATGCACAGACTGCTCCAGAACCCCGTTGGCCTGCAGTGTTCCTACTTTGGAACAAGGCCTTGACGATTACCACTAAAATAAAACGATTTAGGTTACAGTTTTACCTGCGGGTTCCGCTGTAACCTAATCATAAGATTTAAAGGAGGAAATAAAAATGGCAACAAGTTCAGCACAGGTTGATAACCTTGTAAATTTATTGGATGGATATGCAACAAAGGGTGGGCATCACCTCAACGTCAACGTTTTGAATAGGGATATGCTTCTGGATGCTCAGAAACATCCTGAAAATTACCCTCAGTTGACTATCCGCGTTTCCGGATATGCAGTTAACTTCATCAAACTTACACCGGAACAACAGGCAGATGTTATTTCCCGTACATTCCATGAATCTATTTAATAATTAAACGGTAAAAAATCGAGTAGGGAAGATACCTTTTCCCTACTCGATTTCATCTAAAAGGAGACTTCATCTATGCAAGGAAGAATACATTCATTGGAAAGTTTCGGAACAGTAGACGGTCCAGGCACGCGTTTTGTGGTTTTTGTACAAGGCTGCCCTATGCGCTGCGCCTACTGCCACAATCCGGATACTTGGCCTATGGACGGCGGCACACTTATGGAACCGGAGGAAATTTTTGAGCAGTATAGGCGCAACAAGCCGTTTTACAAAACCGGCGGGATTACCGTAACAGGCGGAGAGCCTTTGATGCAAATTGATTTCCTTATCGACTTATTCACAATAGCCAAAAAGGAAGAGGTTCACACCTGTATCGACACTTCCGGCATCGCCTATAAACCGGAAAATACAGAATGGATTAAAAAACTGGATCAGTTAATGGCATTAACGGATCTCGTAATGTTGGACATCAAGCACATTGACCCGGAAAAACATATGGAACTGACAGCCCAGCCCAACGATGGCATCCTCGCTTTCGCTGCCTATCTGAATGAAAGGAATGTGGATATGTGGATTCGGCATGTCGTTGTTCCCGGCATTACGGATGATGATAAATATCTTTTTGATTTAGGGTATTTTATCGGACAGTTCCAGAACTTGAAAGCCCTCGATGTGCTTCCTTACCATACTATGGGCGAAACCAAATATGAGAAATTAGGCATGACTTACAAGCTGTCCGGTGTTCCTGCTATGGACAAAGATAAAGTGCTGGACAAAAAGCGCATAATCCTTGACGGCATTAAAAAACGTCGGAATTTCTAAAAGGTTCCTCTTGTATTTGCACCCGTTTTATATTAAAATAAATACAGAGTTTGATAACAATTTATCAATCATGATACACATATAAAGGAGGATTTTGTTATGGCATACGTAATTGGTGACGCTTGTGTAAGCTGTGGAGCTTGTCAGGGACAATGCCCGGTTGGCGCTATTGGCGAAGGTGACGGCAAATTTGAAATCAATCCGGACACATGCATCGACTGCGGTTCCTGTGCAGGCGGCTGCCCGGTTGGCGCAATTTCACAAGAATAAAACATACCAAAAACCTTCCATCAAACGACGGAAGGTTTTTTCTTTGCTCCAAAACGGTGTTGCTTTTCTTTTTCTTTCCTTTTTCCCCTTTTGCTATAACTCCTCAAAAGCTCGTCCACCTTTTTATAATGCTCCTCCTCCCTTTTCCTGCGCTCATTTTCCCGCTCTTCTTCTTTTTCCTCCTGCTGACGGAACTGATAATCAATCTCTTTCAAAACCGATTGGCGTATCTCTTCACATAGCTCCTTATTGCTCTCTTTTACCGCTTCCATAATGATATGCTGCAATAGCATTTGGAGCCTTATGCTTTTTTCCTCCCTGCTTTCCTGGTTTCTTTCCGCAAGTTCCCTTTTCCCAATAATTTCTATCATATGTTTCTCCTGTTCGCTTATCACTCTTTCTGCACCTCCGTTATCCAAATTTTCTCTGTAAACAATCATACTTTCCGGTATATCTTTACTCACCAGCCTTTCCAGTTTCCCGTCTTTCAACACCATGCGAATCGCTTTCAATTGCAGTCCCTGCTCCTTTAACCTTTTAATTTCCCTGAAACGCTCCACATCCTCCGATGTATAATACCGATGCCCCAATTCGTTCCTCTTAATTGGTATATCCAATTCCTCCTCCCAATAGCGGAGGACATGGGATTCCACCTCCACCTGTTTCGCCGCATCCGAAATCAAATACCGTGTCTGTTCCATGCTTTCCTTCTCCTCTCTTTTTGTCTAATAGTCTCCAAAATGCACGAAAAGAGGACAGCTTGTCCAAGCTTATCCTCTTTCGTGTAATAATAATCATTCATTATTTCATTTACTTCTGCATATTTGCAAATTTTGTATACTCCGGTAACCATACCAGCTCTATCGTGCCAATGGGGCCGTTTCTCTGCTTCGCTACAATAATTTCCGCAATCCCTTTCTTCTCCGTATCTTTATTGTAGTAATCATCACGGTAAATGAACATTACTACATCGGCATCCTGCTCAATCGCCCCGGATTCCCTCAAGTCCGAAAGCATCGGACGATGATCCGGCCGTTGCTCTACCGCACGGCTTAACTGGGAGAGGGCAAGCACCGGAACCCCCAATTCCCTTGCCAATGCTTTTAATGAACGGGAAATATCCGAAATCTCCTGCTGTCTGGAATCGTTCTTGCCGCTTCCGGACATCAACTGAAGATAGTCGATAATAATCATATTCAATCCATATTCCAGCTTATATTTTCTGCATTTTGAGCGCATCTCGCCAATGGTAATACCCGGTGTGTCATCAATAATCAAATTGGATTTTCCAATCACCCCTGCTGATTCTATCAATTTTTCCCATTCACCGTCCGACAAATTACCTGTCCTCAGTTTTTGGGCATCCACTTTGGATTCCAGTGAAAAAAGCCTGTTTACCAACTGTTCTTTTGACATTTCCAAGCTAAAAATAGCTACCGGCTGATTCAGCTTAAATGCTACATGCTGGGCAATATTCAGTACAAACGCTGTTTTCCCCATAGAAGGTCTGGCTGCTATCAGCACCAAATCCGAAGGCTGCATTCCTGCCGTACGGTAATCCAAATCAATAAACCCCGTCGCGATTCCCGTAACGCTTCCTTTATTTTTGGAAGCCTTCTCAATTTGCTCCATCGCATTCATAACCACTTGGCGGATAGGCACGAAATCTTCCGTATTCCTCCGCTGGATCAGGTTAAAAACCCGCTTTTCCGTGTCCTCTAAAATGGTCTCCAGGCTTTCCTTCCCTACATAGCATGTATTGGCAATTTCTTCATTCAGCTTAATCAATCGCCTAAGCATGGCCTTTTCCGCCACAATATTGGCATAATGCTTTATATTTGCCGAAGTAGGAACTGCTGTAATCAAATCTCTGATATATTCCAGGCTGCTTACTTCCGGCGGAACATCCTTTTCTTTCAGCCTGTCCTGCAAAGTGATTAAATCCACCGGCTTCCCTTCATCATTCAACTCTACCATTGCTTCAAAAAGGGTTCCGCACGGTTTGCTGTAAAAATCTTCCTGCACCACGATTTCCGATGCTGCCACAATTGCATCCCTATCCATAATCATGGCGCCGATTACCGACTGCTCCGCTTCAATGCTGTGCGGCAATACCCTTTTCAGCAACGCTTCCTCCATTGCTGCCACTTTATTTCCTCTCGAATCTTACAATCGAAGTTATCTTGCTTCTTCTACCTTTACTTTTAGTTTTCCCGTTACCTTAGGGTGAAGCTTTACCGCTATCTCATATACCCCCAGACTTTTGATGGCTTCCGGCATCTGAATCTTCTTTTTATCAATTTCCATGCCGCATTGCGCCTTTGCCGCTTCTGCAATCTCCTTGGAAGATACGGAGCCGAAAGTTTTCCCTCCTTCGCCCGACTTAATGGATACGGTAACCTCTTTCGTTTCCAACTCTTTGGCAAAAGCCTGCGCCGCTTCCAGTTGCTCTTTGGCGATTTTTTCTTCGTTTGCCTTCTTAAGCTTCAAATCATTCATATTTTTATTATTCGCTTCCACACCCAGCTTTTTGGGAATTACATAATTCCTTGCATAGCCGTCGCTCACATCCACGATTTCCCCTTTTTTCCCAAGCTTCTTTACATCTTCTGTCAAAATAACTTTCATCCTGATAACCTTGCCTTTCCTTCTAAATTGCACCTTCCCCAATCATCGTATCCAGTGTATGCTTGATAATTCCAATCCCTTCTGCTATGGACGTATTTTCCATTTGGCATCCTGCCGTATTGATATGGCCACCTCCGCCCAGCCTCTCCATAATAATCTGTACATTTACTTCATCAATCGAACGTGCGCTGACATAAATCTGGTTCTGATATTCTGTCAGCACAAAACTCGCTTTGATACCTTTAATATTCAGCAATTCATTCGCCGCCTGCGCGCCTATCACCGTAGGGTTAGGCAGTTCATCGCTGGTACATACTGAAATCGCATAGGCATTCCTGTATATCTCCGCCTGGCTGACCGCATCCGCCTTCGCCTTATATTCTGTGGCATTTTCCCGGAACAGCTTGCGTACGCGCATAACATCTGCACCGTTCCTTCTTAAAAATGCCGCCGCCTCAAAAGTCCTAACACCGGTTTTTGTCATAAAGTTATTGGTGTCTATCATAATGCCGGAATACATGCTATCGGCTTCTATATTTTTAATCTTAATATTGTCCCCAATATATTGCAACATCTCGGAAACCATTTCACATGTGGACGATGCATATGCTTCTACATACGACAATGTGGCATTTTCAATCACTTCCGTGCCCTGCCTGTGATGGTCGAACACTACTATAGACTTGCAAAGCCGCAGCAATTCGGGGCAATCCGTTATGCTTGGCTTGTTCACATCGACCACAACCAAAACTGCATTATTCCCTACCAGTTCCACCGCATACTGCCCATTGACAATCAAGTCATCATCATATTCCGGATTATCGCGGAACATATCAATAAACGGCTGCAAGGAAGTTGTAGAATCGCTTAAAACAATGTGTGCTTTCCTTTCCAGTGTCGCAGCAATACGCGCAATCCCTACCGCTGCACCAAAACTATCAATATCTGCATTTCTATGCCCCATAACGATAACTTTGTCCTTGCTGGATATAATCTCCTTTAAAGCATGGGCTTTCACCCTTGCCTTTACCCTTGTGTTCTTCTCTACCTGCTGGCTCTTCCCACCATAATATACGGTATCATGAGGCGTCTTCACTACCGCCTGGTCGCCACCCCGGCCCAAAGCCAAATCAATGGCATTCCTTGCAAATTCATAACTCTGCGCATAAGTCAATCCATCCAAACCTACGCCAATGCTGATGGTAACCGCCATTTCATTTCCGATATTTACGGTTTTCACATCTTCCAGCAAATCAAAGCGGTTTTCCTCCAAATAGGAAATCGCCTTTTTCCTCATAATGACAAGGAACTTGTCCTTCTCCATCTTTTTACAAATACCGTCTATCCCTGCAATATATTTGTTGACTTTCCGGTCAATTAAAGCAATCAGAAGAGAACGCCTTACTTCCTCCACGCTTTCCAGCGCTTCTTCATAGTTATCCAAATATACCAAGCCGATGGCAAGGCTCTGGTCATCCACTTCCTGCAAAGCGATTTTCAGCGCTGTCTCATCAAATAAATACAATGCAATTAAATAGCCGTCATAGTCTTCCTCTTCAATAATATCGCTGTTTAGCGCCATTTCCTTTAAAGGAATCTTTTTCATCTTGGCTACATAATCGTTGTTCTCAAAGCTTACACTCAGTTCTACTTCGTCCACTGTTCCCGGAAGTTTTTCCCTCGTTACCATTGGGAACAGCGATGTAATGGACTTGCGGTACCCCTTATCCTTATGTACTGCCCTTTCAAACGCTATGTTTGTCCAAATAATCTTCCCTTCCTCATCCAGCAATGCATGAGGTAAGTCCAAATCTCTGAGCAGCCGTCGCTGTATCTGCCCGTACTGGGTGGCAAAACTAACCAGTTCATTCATAATAACCGGTTTGTTATACATTAATAAAGAAATAACTACTGCAAAATAAAAAATGATAAAACAGGTAAGGATTAACCCGGCCCTATAATCTATCACATATATCCCTAAAGTTACAAGAATCAGCAAAATCCCTAAATATATAGATGTCTGTAAATACTTCTTTAATCTGCCTTTTAACTTAATACTGTTTTTCATACGGCTTCCTTTTCCACTCAAGTTCTACACTAGTATCTTTGCAGTTTCTAATGTGAAAAAATATATCGCTTATAGTATAGCATTATTTTCCTCGAAGTTCCACCATATTATTTTGCGGTTTACAGGTACTTTCTGTCGAAATATGCTATGAATTATATAAATATGCTATGTTTTGACAAAACCCATCATCCTGCGGAACATAATTTCCGCCCAAACAGGTTCCCTGAGATATTCCGGGCAGCAAACAAGCTAAAACAGATTCCGTTTATTGCATCATTACGCTTTGATATAATTTGGCATGATCTTTAATACAAGCCCATTGGCTTTCCGCATCGGCGGTGACGCAGACATAGCCCTTACCGTCCTTATCCATCCCATAACTGACCGCACAGCTTCCCGACTGTTTGACAAACCCTGTCTTACCACTTGTTACTTTTCCGCCTACCTCTTTATCCTCAATGCGGCGCAAAAACCAGTTGCTCAGTATCATCCCTTCCGGGTGTTTTTCCGTTTCGGATGTGGTATAGGTACGGGATGACAATACTTCCCGGCAAACCTCATTATCCAATGCCGCCTCCATAATCATCGCCATATCATAAGCGGTGCAATAATGGTTTTCATCATAGACTCCTACGCAGTTGGTAAAATGTGCGCTTCCCGAAAGCCCAAGCTCTTCCAGTTTCCCGTTCATCATTTCCACAAACGCTTCCTGTGAGCCTGCCACATAAATCGAAAGCCCTACCGCCGCTTCCGCGCCGGAGGGCAATATGGTTCCGTACATCAAATCCCTTACCGTTACCGTCTCGCCTCTTTCAAACCCCGCATTGCTGCAGCCATTTACAAAACTATAATCCGTCATTTCAAGGGTAATTTCCACCCTATCGTCCAAATTTTCAATATGCTCCGCCGCTACAAGGAGTGTCAGCACTTTTGTCATAGATGCCGGGTTCATCCGTACTCTGGCGCTTTTCCCGGATACAATTGCCTTGTTTTCCATATCTATTAAAACTGCATAGCTGCTTAAGATATCCCCGCCAAGCTGCAGCGTATTTTCCGTTTCTTCCGCATAATAAAGAGGCTTTTCCACCTCTTTTTCCTCTTCCTGCCCTTCCTGAAAGAGAAAATTATCCAATAAATTTTTGCTTTCTTCCCCTAACGTTTCCTGGGTTCCCCCTTCTTCTTTCCCCATTTCCTGAGAAACCGCCTTTATTTCGCTTCCCTCTCCCTGTCCTACTTCCCCTGCTTCCCCTTTGCCCGAGCCTTTCCGGCCAATTCCTGCCACAATTACAATTGCCAGAACCAAAACCACTGCTGCTATGGGAACAACAATCCGCATCCTCCTGCGGGCAATGTCCTGCTTCTCTTTCCTCCGCCGCATCTCTTCCATCCGCCGGTTCCGCCTGTTATTTCTTTCTATCTCATAGTTTTCATCCAACTGTTCTTTCATCTTTTACCCCATTTCCGCGCGTTTCTCTGTGCATTACAAATTTGCGGATGCACCGCAGACATAAACAATACCCTATGTCCGCTCTAGTCAGCTCAAAACCAATCATTAAAAGTATTTCTTCCAGCCTAAGCGGCTTTTTTCATTATATCCGTTTCCCGTTCCAAAGTCAAAGCCCTAAAAAAGTAGCTAAGGACTTTCCTATACAAAAAACTATCCTCTATTGCTCATAGAGGATAGTTTTCATAAACTATAAACCATTTCTCATAATTGATAATTCAGGTGAAAGGAACACCTTTCGTCTTCCTCACATTAGTCCTGAACGTAAGGCATCAAAGCCAGATGACGTGCCCTCTTAATGGCAACTGTCAGCGCCCTCTGGTGCTTTGCACAGTTTCCTGTGATTCTTCTGGGGAGGATTTTACCTCTCTCAGACACGTATCTTTTTAATTTATTTACATCTTTATAATCGATAACATTGTCTTTTCCGCAGAATATGCAGACTTTTTTCCTTCTGCGCATCCCGCCCTTTCTCCTTGCCGGAGAATCAGACTTCTCTGCTTTATTGTAAGCCATAATAATGCCTCCTATCTAAAATAAATTATCAGTTAAATGGCAATTCCTCATCGATTCCGTCAGGAATATTCATGAAGCCGTCACCCGCCGCCATAGGAGCAGGCCTGCTGCCGCCTGAATAATTGTTGTTCCCGGCATAACCCCCGTCGCTGCCGGAACTGTTTTTGCTCTCCGCAAATTCCTGATCCTCAACTACAACTTCCGTCGTATATACTTTTACGCCTTCTTTATTTGTATAGCTTCCTGTCTGGATACGTCCTGTAACTGCAATCTTGATTCCTTTACGGAAATAGCGTTCCGCAAACTCACCGCTTCTGCCGAATGCAACACAGTTGATAAAATCCGCCGTGGCATCGTCGCCGTTCCTGTTAAAACGGCGGTCAACCGCTAGTGTATATCTGGCAATTGCCAACGGGCTTTCCCCTTGTGCATATCTCACTTCAGGGTCTCTCGTTAAACGTCCCATAAGTATTACTTTATTCATACATTCTCCTGTTCTTTATGCCTCGTCTTGTCTTACGCATAAATACCTAATCACATTGTCCATGATACGAACTCTGTGTTCGATTTCTACCGGAACAGTGCTTTCAGCATCGAAACGGATGAAATAGTAGAAAGCTTCTTTCATTTTCTGAATTTCGTAAGCCAATCTCTTCTTACCCCATTCATCAACTTCTGTAACTTGTCCACCGAATCTCTCAACAAGAGCTTTGCACTTGTCAATTACTGCTGCTCTTTCTTCGTCTTCGATTTTTGCACTGACAACAACGGCTAATTCATATTTGTTCATGTGCGTTACCTCCTTTTGGTCTCTGGCTCCCAGATTTGCCGGGAACAAGGAATTAAAATATATCACGAGTTAATATGATACCATACGGAACTGATATTTTCAAGGTTTTTGTTTGATTTCCCTCACACTTTTTTCCAATGCCTGACGCGTTATCATAATCTGATGGCCGCATCCCATACACTTTAAACGGAAATCCGCCCCGGCACGCAGAACTTCCCATTCTTTGCTGCCGCAGGGATGCTGCTTTTTCAGCCGTACCACTGCCCCTACCTGAATGTCCATGCTTCCCCTCCTGTCATAGCTGCCCAAAGATTTCCCCGATTGCCCCCTGTACAATAAGGTCGGCTACGCTGTCCCTTGCCGTAGGAGTCTTGTTCACCAGCACGAGCTTATTGCCCTGATAATAATCAATCAGCCCCGCCGCCGGATATACCACCAGGGAAGTTCCACCGATAATCAACACATCCGCGTTCTTAATAAACTGCACCGATTCCGATATCACTTGTTGGTCCAGCCCTTCCTCATACAACACCACATCCGGTTTTATCGGACCGCCGCAGACATCGCAAACCGGAACCCCTTCCGCCTGCCGGATATCATCCACATCAAAAAATTTGCCGCAGTCCTCACAATAGTTGCGCAAGGTAGAACCGTGAAGTTCCAGCACTTTCTTGCTCCCTGCCGCTTGATGAAGCCCGTCTATATTTTGGGTAATCACCGCCTTCAGCTTTCCTTCTTTTTCCCATTGCGCCAGTTTTTCATGCGCCTGATTCGGTTTTGCCTCAAACCCAATCAGCTTATCCCTGTAAAACCGGTAAAACTCTTCCGGCTTATTCCGGTAAAAAGTATGGCTCAATATTGTCTCCGGCGGATAATCATATTTTTGATGATACAATCCGTCCACACTCCGGAAATCCGGTATCCCGCTCTCCGTAGATACCCCTGCCCCGCCGAAGAAAACCACATTGCTGCTGTCCTCTATCCACTTTTTCAATTGTTCTATTTGCTGATTCATCCCCGTCCTCCTATTCTTTCACCCTATCCTTTACTCCTTGCGTCCGACAACATAACAATATCCAACCATTGGCGTCCGCAATGAAAAAAGAAATTTCACCGCTCAGATATTGCCCACGAGAAAATCCTTCATCACCCCCATAAACTCCCGCAGCATGTTATTTCCCTGCATCATTAGCTCCGATGGCGCCGCAATCCCATATACTTGCCGATACCCGCTTTTTTCCGCAATATGCGTTGCCCTGAAAATATGGAAATTATTCGTCACAATGCCTACGGAACAATTTTCCCTGTCCAAAAGTTCCCCGCTGTAATTAATATTCTGGCTGGTATTGCGGGATTTATCTTCTTTTAAAATGCGTTCCGGTTCAACCCCCTTCTCCACTAAATAATCATACATCCCCTGTGCTTCGCTGACATGTTCGTCATTGCCCTGTCCTCCGGAGACGATGACAACCGTATCAGGATTGTCCACCAGATAATCATATGCCGTATCCAGCCGCATCTTCAAAACACGACTGGGACCATTTGCCTTCATCTGCGCCCCAAGCACAACGATATAATCCAGCCCTTCCTTTCCCTTCGCCGAAAATCCGCTTAAAATCAGCCCTTCCACAAACACAAACAGCAGGCAGCCCAGACAAAACATGACAAGGAATCCTCTTTTTATCCATATGGGGATTTGCGGTATGAAAACCCCTTTTTTCATACATACGGTCCATCCGATAAGAAACAGGCCGATTACCAGCCAAATGAAATAAAAATTAGTTCCATGAACCGCAACTATCCATATTGCCAAAAAATATAAGATACACAAAGCGCCCATTGCCACTGCCAAATTCTGCATATGCCTCATCCCAATACTCCCTTATCCGATGCTATACTTATATACTATACTTTAATTGGATGAAAAGTCAAATAATCTATCTGCTTATAATCCTGTAATAAGTCTTTGCTGTGGCTACATAGCTCCCCCCATAAAAAACGGCAAAAACTGCTGTCACAACTGCCGCACATCCAATCAGAAGACCCGTATCAAAAAAGCTGAGGACTGCAAACAACTTCACTACCATTACAAGACCTGCACAAGTATGGACTACTGCCCCTATCACCGGCACAAAAAATACCAGAAGAATCTGCCTGTGAATTGTTCCTTTGATTTCTTTATCGCTCATCCCTACTTTCTGCATAATTGAAAAGGCATTCTGATCCTCATACCCTTCCGCTATCTGTTTATAATACATAATCAGCAAAAGGCACATCACAAAAACAATGCTGAACAATATCCCAATAAATAACAACCCTCCGTACATTGCTTTCCAATCCGAACGCCAGTCCAAATTGTCCTCAAACCTTATGCATCCCAAATCCTTTTGGCACCAATCCCCAAATTCCCTTATAAAAGCTTCCCTATCCTTTTCTTCCCCCGACACGTGAAGCCGTACCATCTGATAGCAATCATCCAGAAGCCCTGCCACATCCTCTACCCCGTTAGCTTTTGCCCAATCTTTTACCAGCATTTCCTTCACCCCATCATCCTTTACAATCAGGAAAAATTCTCCCTGCTGCTGATTGTTTTCCGACTTCGGCGCAATCTTTAACTCTTCGGGCTCTTCTTTCACCTTCAGTTCATTTCCATAAAAGACAACTTCGTCATATCCATAATCCTCCCCGCTGGAAAAAATGAATACCTCCCCTTCCCCCAATTCCGATTTTTCCCCCTCTATCCGATTATAATCTTCCAGCAAAAGAAGGTTCACTTCATAACTCTTCATCTTATCCGTATCCGATGCGCCATAAGGCGCCATAAAGTTTTTGCCATCTTTGCCGCAAGTTAGTGAAATCCTCTCATAGGTTAGATAATCTTCTATTTCCACTCCATATTTCCCCTCAAGCTCCTGCATCTTTTTCTCTATTTCCCCTTCCGGCACCCTTATTTTCTGCAAAAATACATCCGCATCAAAAGGGAAATTAAAATCCATCATCCCGTCAAGACCCAAATATAACGATGAAGTGCAAACCAGCGTAATCATTACCATCGTAGAAAAAATACAGATATTCACCAGGCTTGCCGCGCTCTTTTTCATCCGATACAACATCCCGGAAACTGTTATAAAATTCGACGGTTTATAATAAAACCCTTTGCTCTTTTTCAATAGTTTCAAACAAGCCACGCTGCCCGAAGTAAAAAGGAAATATGTGCCTCCCACTACTAAAAATACTGCCAGAAAAAAATTAATAAAAATCATGGAATCCACTTCGCTTCTGACAGCAAGCCAATACCCCTCCCCAAGGACAACAGCCCCCAGCAATGCCCATAACCATAGAAGCTTGGGTTCCTTCTCTCCCTTCTTCCCTCCCGCCAGCAAATCCGACGGTCTTGCCTTCCCTATCTGAATCAAATCGGCAAAAAAGTTAATGACGTATACCCAGAAAAAGAAAATTGCCGTTTCCAGGACAGCCGAGAAGCTAAAGGTAAACTCTACATCCACCGGAAGCCCGGTCATACGCAGCAGCAAAAGGAATAACAGCTTGGAAAGCACAGCCCCACTGATAACCCCTGCTGCCACTGCCACCCCATAAGTAATCGCCGATTCCACAAACATCATCATCCCTATATGCTTTTTCCCAAGCCCCAGAATATTATACAGGCCAATTTCCTTTTTTCTCCTTTTAATTAAAAAGCTGTTTGTATAAAACAAAAATGGGATTAAGATTATTCCCAAAAGCACGCGCCCTATTTGTAAAAACACCATTGCATAGCCGCTTTTAGGCAACGTAGCAACGATATCATTATGGAGGATAGAGGAGAAAACAAAATAAGTAAATACGGAAAAAATCCCTGCGCCCAGATACGGGTAATACACTGTTTTATTTTTTACCATCCCCTTCCATGCCAGTTGCGGAAGGGTTTTCCACATATTCATCCTTTTTCCCGTCTGCAGCTCTTTATTCATTGCCGTCCCTCCCTTCCTCCTCATCCTTTTCTCTTTTATTGGTCTGAATTACCGTCAATGCATCGGATATCATAATATACATTTCATTGTCCGTCCGGTTCCCCCTGTATATCTGGTGGAATACCGTTCCGTCTTTAATAAATAAAATCCTTCCCGCATGGCTTGCCGCCTGAATGCTATGGGTCACCATCAAAATCGTCTGCCCCTCTCTGTTAATATCCGCAAACAATTTCAGCAGCCGGCTGGAAGCCTTGGAATCCAAAGCCCCCGTCGGCTCATCCGCCAGGACAATTTCCGGTCTGGTAATCAAAGCCCGGCACACTGCCGCACGCTGTTTCTGTCCGCCGGATACTTCATAAGGATATTTATCCAATAATTTGCCAATGGACAGTTTCGCCGCCAAAGGTTCAAGCCTTTTCTCCATTTCCCTATAATCCGTTCCTGCCAGCACGAGAGGCAGAAAAATATTATCCCGCAGCGATAACGTATCCAACAGGTTAAAATCCTGGAATACGAATCCCAGATGGTTCCGTCTGAAGGCACAAAGCTCCTTCGCCTTGATTTCCGATAAATCCCTTCCATTCAGCAACACCTGCCCACTGGTTGCCTTATCCAAAGACGCCAGAATATTCAGCAAAGTAGTTTTCCCGGAGCCGGACTCCCCCATAATTGCCACATACTCCCCTTCCTCCACCGAAAAATTCACATTATTCAAAGCTTGTACTTTCATCGCGCCAAACCGCGCCGTATATACTTTCCTCACATTCTTTACTTCCAAAAACGCCATTTTTATTCCTTCCTTTCCACACACATGCACTTAAAAATTGGGAAATCCATTTATTTGCCAAATATTCCCCAATCCCTTTTCTTGCTCTTGCTATCCTTATTGTAAGCATAGAATGCGCCCCCCTGCCATTTATCCCTCTTACATTTTCTTTTGCAAACTTACATTTATGTAAGGAAGAATAATAAAAGTCCGCCCATAGACCATTTCCAATCCACAGGCGGACATCTTCCCCTTTATCTCTTCGCTCCGGTCAGGCAATCCTCTCCCCGATACTATTCCGTATTTTCCGTTGTCTGCCGGCAGCCTTCCGTTCCTCCACACATCTATCTTCTCTGCCTCCGTCTATACGGCAAGATTATCTTCAACGCTCATTCCGCATCCCCATTCAATCCCAAAATCACTTTTGTTCCTTCCCCTTCCCTTGATTTCACTTCTATCGTATGGGAAAGCTTATCCATAATTTCTTTACAAAGATACAGCCCAATGCCTGTGGATTTTTTTCCCATTCTGCCATTGTAGCCTGTAAATCCCCGTTCAAATATCCGGGGCAAATCGCTTTCGCGGATGCCGATTCCTGTATCTTCAATTACGATGTAGGCCACTTTGCCTGCCTGTTTTCTGCCGTGCGCATCCGCCCCATAAATCCGGATACCTCCCCTGCCCGTATATTTTAAAGCATTTGACAAGACCTGTTCCACCACAAAGCCAAACCATTTTTCATCCGTTACCGCTCTGCATTCAAAATCTTCCATAGCAAATGAAAGCCCGCTTCCTATAAAAAGCACCCCATACTTCTTCACGGCACCTCTGATTATAACACCGACGTCATAGTTTTTAAACAACATATCCGCCGATATACTGTCCAGCCTTGCGTAATGCAACGCCATTTCCGCATATTGCTCTATTTTAAACAGTTCCTCCAAAGACTGCCTTGCATCGTTTCTTACCTGCCCTTTCAAAGCGCCTTCCACCCCCATACCCTCTTCCGCCATACGTTGCTGGAGCAGGCGCAGCGCCGCTATCGGCGTCTTTATTTGATGAATCCACATAGTATAATAATCTGCTAAATCTTCCTTTTTCTCATCCAGTTCGGTAATCAGCTTTCTCCTTTCCTTACCAGCTTCACATATAATGCCATAGTACAAAGACTCAACCAATCCTGACGGGCTCGGCAAATAATAATCGCTCTCTTCGCTTTTCATGAGGGCTTCCCACAATTTCATACATTTTTCACGGTATTTTAAATAATCAAAGAAGCATCCGCATACCCCGAAAAACAATGCCAATACTGCCGCATACCACATATTGGCAACACTGTTGTCATAACCGTATAAGGACGCCACCGCAAGAAATAGGAATACAAAAAAAATGAACCATAATAGCAGCGCACTCCTCTCCTTGAGGTAACAGCCCAATATGCTCTCCCCCTGCCATAATACCTTTCCCTTTTCAGCCCCCTTTTTCTGCCATTTTCCTTTCCCTGTCATCTCTTCTTATCCCCGTCTTCCATTCCACCCAATTGGTAACCAACTCCCTTTTTGGTAACAATCAGTTCCCGGATGCCTTCCCCTTCCAACTTCTTCCGCAGCCGGTTAATATTTACGGTCAACGTATTATCATCTACAAAGCATTCGTCGTCCCATAATTTCTTCATTATGTTTTCCCGGGACACTGTTCCGCCTGCCTTCTCAAATAACACTTGAAGAATTTTAAACTCGTTTTTGGACAGCTCTGTCTTTTTTCCTTGAAATTCTAATGACATATCTGTTATATTAAGCAAAATACCCTTATACTCCATTACCGATGTCTGCCCGGTAAAAGCATAGGCACGCCGAAGCACCGCCTGTATTTTTGCGGCAAGCACTTCCAGATCAAATGGCTTTGTCACAAAATCATCGCCGCCCATATTGATTGCCATTACTACATTCATGTTATCCGATGCAGAAGATATAAAAATAATCGGCACCTGCGAAACCTTCCTGATTTCCCCGCACCAATAATACCCGTTATAAAAAGGCAGCCCAATATCCATCAGTACAAGCTGGGGGGCAAATTGGGCAAACGTTCCCAATACATCCCCAAAATCGTCCGCCGTCTCCGTTTCATATCCCCATCTTTTTAAATATCTGCTAATTTCCCCTGCAATAATGCTGTCATCCTCTACAATTAATATTTTATACATATAACCCCCCATATTGAAGCGAACCCTCGGGCACCTATGACCGGAATATAAAAAATATAGCACAGCGCAAGATATATTTCCAGTATGGTTGATTCTCTATTCTTATTCCCTTTATTTTCTTTATACAATTCGATAATATTTATATAGATTATCACGGAAAGTATATGCAAATTGCCGATTTTATATATACAACTGAAAAATCATCCGTTATAATATTAATCACATTAGTATTTTCAGGGTAAATGTTATCCCATGCAACAAGATGTTTTATGATTATGTGTCATTTATGACAGAAAGGCGATTCTATGAGATTTGGGCCAAAATTAATATTTATAGAAACTTTGACAATGTTTTTATTAGCTGTCGTCCTTGTAGCAGGCAGTTGCTTTGTCTCTATCAACTCATTTAACCAACAGACCGAAGAAACGCTGGAAGTGGCAGTAAATGGCTTTCACGGAGACGTGAAATATTTAAGGAATATCGGAAGGAATATCGACATCACTGTTTTTGAGGGCGACACCCGCGTAGACAGCTCCATCAACGGCGCCGTAGGAACGAAAGCCGGAGATGCCGTAATCGAAACAGTTTTAAAAAATGGACAAAAATATTTTGATACGGATATAACCATCAACGGAGAATCCTACTTTGGCTATTACATACCCACCAAAACCGGTATGCTGTTTGCAGGAACCCCCCATTCCGCAGCCAACCAAATGTTGGAACGTATTATCTTAGTGCAGACATTATTAGGCTTTTTTACATTGCTGATATGTATCCTGATTGTTGCCATATTTGCAAGATTGATTTCAAAAAGGATTAAGCAGGCGAAAGTAATGGTAGAGACATTGGCCGGCGGGGATTTAAGCACCAATCTGGCCAACTACGCAAAAAATAAAGATGAAATCGGAGATATCGGCGAAGCAGTAGTGCATCTGCAAAGCAACTTAAAAAGCATTCTAACCGATATCCGGCAACACGCAGACCACTTAGTCAAAACCAGCGATATTTTTGCAGATAATTTTTCCAATCTTTCCGAAGGCATCAACAGTGTAAACATCGCCGTGGAGGAGATTGCACAAGGCAGCACCTGCCAGGCACAGGAAATCACATCCATGAACCAGCAAACAATCGATATGGGCACCGTAGTAGAAAACAGTTCTGAAAATGTAGCAATATTAGACACCACTTGCGAGCAGATGGTGGATTCCGCTTCCAACGTTTCGGAAGTGCTTGAAACGCTCTTAATCTCCAGCGACAAAACTACAGCCAATGTAGAAAAAGTATCTACACAAACCAACCTCACCCATACTTCTGCGGAAAAGATTCAGGAAGTTGTAGGGCTCATACAAGGCATTTCCCAGCAAACCAATCTTTTATCCTTAAATGCGGCAATAGAAGCCGCCCATGCCGGAGAGGCGGGAAAGGGTTTTGCCGTTGTTGCGGAAGAAATAGGAAAACTGGCCAACGAATCCTCTGCCGGGGCAGAAGAAATCCGCCGGATTGTAAATGAACTTCTGGAAAATTCCGATATGGCAGTCTCTGTCATGGAAGCAGTTATGCAGGATACATCCGCACAGAAAAATGATTTAAGCAGCACAATCAACGCATTTACCCAACTGAAAGAAGGAATAAATGCCGTGGCGGAGGTCTCATCTAATATTCATGAAGACATGGATAACCTGAACGAATCCAAGTCCGTCATTATGCGAAGCACCGAACAATTGGCCGCCGTATCGGAAGAAAACGCAGCAGCTGCACAAGAAACCAGCGCCACCATGCAGACACTTTCCGAAACGGTACAAAGATGTAACCAAGAAACCACAAACTTGGTAGATCTCAGCGAAAAGCTGAACAAGCAAGTATTAAAGTTTAAACTATAATCTTGCGCCTTTGCAATTTATTTTTCATGATTAAGAATCATGTGTTAAAAGGGCTACCCATAAAAAGCAAAAAGGAAAACCGCGAGCCGGGGTTTTCCTAAACCATCCTACATTATTTGGAGTTTAAACGAAATGGCAAAAATCAGCAGCATACTTTTGATCAGCATCTTATATCTATCGCTTTTATCTGCCTGTGGCATAACCGGCAGCAACGAAAACAAGGAAAATACAATGTCCACCGCCACTGCCCCATCTTCCCCATACCGGCAAATTTATACCCCCATCGTCGATGCCCAAACGGATAATGCTTTATTTTCCTTCATTTATCTGGATGATGACGATATTCCGGAACTGGTCGTTTGCGATATGGATTATGGCTGGTATTCCATCTATACCATAAAGGAAGATTCTCCATTTTGTCTGGTAGATTCCATAAATACCGTAGAAATGACTTACTTTAAGCAGACAGGCATCATTTCATCCTTCGCCCGGTGGAACGGAGGCGGCGATGAAGGCGGATACGGGAAATCTTACTATCAGATATTAAAAAACGAAACATTAACCGACGACTCTATCCCTCTACTACAATTTAGTTATAATGCCATATATGACGAAAACGGAACATATACCGGAGAGGGGAATACCGAATATTATTATATGGGCGAAAACACAGACGAAACTTTTTATCAGGAAATGCTGGCAAGATTAAAAGCTGTCGAAGACCGTGAAACTGTTTGTTTGGAAAATGCTTTTGAAGCAGAAGAAATGCCCAGCCTTTCAGACCACTGACAAATCTAACATTTACCGCCAAGAGGAGAACATCATAAATGGAATGCCATTACACTATACGAGAAGGAGAATTGGTTTTAAATAATAGCCGGAAAAATAAAATGATTGCATACTCCATGCTATTTATCCGTTTTTTTGAATTACTTATGCTAATCTTCACCTTCGGCTCTACCATGTATCTTACCTATGTCATTTTCAGGAAATGCATTACAAAAGCCACTTTAGCTGCCTGCATTCCTCTCGGCTCTATCTTTGCTACATTCGGCTCCGCCATTATTTCCGTCCTTTCCCTTTATTGCAATAAGCAAATCAGTCTTTTTCAGGAAAACCTCTCTGCATTGCATGAACAAATACCGGAAATGTCCTCATGGAAACGATGGCCTTTCTTAAAAAGATATGACAGGGAAATTATAAATTTACGGAAACACAACTATTATACATTAAAAAATCCGCAGATAACTTTTAAAAGCGAAAGCCTTTCTTTATCCATCGCCCTTCCTACATGTACCGCCGATTTCTATGACCTCCCCATATTTATGGGCATTGTAAAAATGATTTGTTTTTATAAATATTTTTCCCAAACAGTCCTCCGGCTGAATAATACAAAACCTCCCAAGGACTTATTCATATTCCATTGTACTCTAATGATATACAGGAATATCATCCGGTACAAAACAGGAACATTCTTTATGTGGATAGGGTCTGAATTTGTTTTGGCCAGCATCATTTTTTCATTTTTCTATCCATCCATCAGCGGGCTAATTTTGTAAGCAACAGATTATTTAAAAAGCATATCTTGTTAAAAAATCACCCCTTGCCCAAAAAAGCGCCTCTGCCTTCTGTGGCAGGGGCATGTGTCTTTCATACTATCAACCGCAGCCATTCTTCCCCATTCTCCCTGGCGGCCCTCTTATATCCCCTTTTCAAATATGGCAAAACTTGTTCCAACGGCTTTTAGTCAACATAGACTAGTTCCATACCGGATTTTTATCAATCCTCCAAATCAAGCCCTCTTGATGCAATCATCTTTTGATACCAGTAAAAGCTATCTTTTTTATATCGTTCCAAAATTCCCGTTCCGTCATCATGTTTATCTACATAAATAAACCCGTATCTTTTCCGCATTTCTCCTGTACCGGCAGATACAAGATCCACGCATCCCCACATAGTATATCCCATCAAAGGAATGCCGTCCAAATGGATTGCATCCTCCATAGACCGGATATTTACCCGCAAATAATCAATCCGGTAGGAATCATGGATACTATTATCCTCCTCTTTTACATCATTCCAGCCGATGCCGTTTTCTACTATCCATAGCGGCTTCCGGTATCTGGCATATAGGGCGTTCAATGCAATGCGGAGGCTGACCGGGTCGATGTTCCATCCCCATGCATTGGAAGACAAATACGGATTGGAAACGCCCATACAAAAATTTCCTTTGCTGTATTCTGCACCTTCGTGCGTGGTTAAAGTAATGCTCCCATAACACGAAAAAGAAATAAAGTCTACAGGATATATTCCGGATAATATCCGCCTGCCTGCACATCCGAATAAAAAAGATTCTCCTGCTGCTCCATGATAGAAATCTGATCCTGCGGGTCACATGTATACGGATAATAGGGGTAATATGCAAGCATCATACCAGCCTGGATATCAGGATCAATTTCATGTGCCGCCTTCACGGCTTTTGCACTTCCTACAAATTGGTTATGCACCCCCTGTGCCCTAATCTCAGGGCTGGTCTGCATAATACCGGCTTCCAAAAAAGAATTGACCGCAATCAAATTAATTTCAATAAAAGTCAAATAATATTTCACCTTTCCCTTATATCGCCGGAACACGGTTACCGCATACTTTTCAAAAATATCTATCATTTTCCGACTTGCCCAGCCATTGTATTTCACAGCAAGGTTTAAAGGGATTTCGTAATGGGATAATGTAACCAAAGGTTCAATTCCATATTTCAACAATTCATCAAATACTTGATCATAAAACTGCAGCCCTTCCTCATTGGCTTCCTCTTCATCGCCCTCTGGGAAAATCCTTGACCAGCTTATCGACATCCGGAAAGCCTTAAATCCCATTTCTGCCATTAATGCAATATCTTCTTTAAAATGATGGTAAAAATCGGTCGCTTCCTGACTTGGATACAGCTCCCCCTCTTTCAGAACAGGAATAACGCCTTCCGGAAAATTTACCGGTTCCGTCAACCCCATTTCCTCAAAACCTTCTTCCTCTGTCAATGGATTTTTACAATACACCCTTCTCGGCCGGAAATGTCTGTTCCGTCATCACCGCATCCCCCTTTCTGCATCTTCCATCCTCGCTTCAAACAGCGGTTCCCCCTGCCTTACCGTATCCAATGCCAGCTTTTTTGCTTCTCCGCTGGTAAGTAAAATCGCTGTGGTCAAATCATAACCTTTCCTCTTCAGCCCCTCAAGGTCAAATTCAATTATAGCCTGCCCCTTTTTTACTTTTTCATTTACTGCAATTTTAGATGTGAACCCTTCCCCTTTGGTACGTACCGTATCAATTCCAATATGAATCAATACCTCAGCCCCGCCGGCGCTCTTCAACCCTATCACATGGTTGGGGGGGAACAAAGCCACAACCTCCCCGTCAAAAGGCGCCAGAACCGTATTGCTTTCCGGAAGGAAGTGAAAAAAACACTTCTTTTTTTATAAGATTTACCGTTTCTCCTAGTGTATCTTCTCCTATTTCTTTTTTAAAACCTAAAACAATCCCCACTATCAAGGATGTCATAAATGCCGCTCCACATGCGATAATTCTACCCACAAGGTCTACACCAAAAAAATGCCTGCCAGGAAATTAGTAGACGAGAAAAAAT
>Ga0137306_100799_pt2 | contig 35070 bp, 22 predicted proteins | sample Inofroosms_March_FD_97187 | JGI IMG/M metagenome (GOLD analysis project Ga0137306, IMG submission 97187) | Mouse cecal microbial communities from Vienna, Austria - N-Acetylneuraminic and N-Acetylglucosamine D2O microcosms_March | ecosystem: Host-associated > Mammals > Digestive system > Large...
GATGCTTCAAACCTACCGCCGTTTAAAACCGTTAGCAGCATCCAAGCCTTCCACCTTTCAACGCCAACTGGACCAATACGACTTTAAAGAAATTTATCCTCTTATTGACCAATACTTAGCGTCCCGGAATTTAACCTCACCGGAGGAAATCTCTGTCAACACACTACACGCAACATCTGAGACAGTACAATTTGCCGCCACGTTGTTACATATATTTGAAACCAGTCTGGCTGCCCGTGTCACGGAATACGACATTTTGGGCAACAGTCCCGCCACCTATTTTATCTGCGGCGTCTGGGCCAACATGAAACGGGGCCGAGAATTTCATCCCGCCTCCAACGGGATCACAGTCACCTATTCCGAGCCAGACGCCTACGGCAACCAAAGCATCCGTTACCGCAACAAAGACTACGAGATGACTCTGATCTTTGAGGCAGTACAAGAATACACCCGAAACTTGAGCTGGACTGCACACCGGCTGCTAATTTACACTCTAATGCGAGGCAACAGCCAAAACTGGAGAAATAACGCCGCCACTTTTAATATCAAAGAGTACATGGACTGGGCTGGCCTCAAAAGCCGGGATGCCGCATACCGTCAGCTAAAAAAAGACGTACAGTCCATCACAGGAATGAAATTGACAGCAGAGTCCTTTAAAAAATACTTTGAGTCTTTTTACACCACCCACTTGGCCACAGAGGCAAGCATCAAAAAATATACTGGAGAAGTGCGGATTGCCTTCGCAGAAAATGTCCGCCATTTCCTAACGCAATACTACCAGCTCATTCCAGACTGGATGGGACATCTCAGCGAAAACGCCTATCGCATGGCCTTCTACCTCTTCTACCGCGCCAGAAAAGCCCCCATCTCCCCAGACAGAACATTTCGAGTGCGAGTGGAGGACATCATCCAATACATCGGCCTACCCACCAAGGAAGAAGTCAAAAACCGCAATTACGATGAAGCTATTATGCGACCATTTAACAAAGCCGTAGAAGAAATAGAAAACATCTCCGGCGGCTCACTGCAAATGTCCTTTGAATACGACAACATCAACACCTTTCTCTCCGGCCAAATGACCATCGGGATCGACGATACCGTCAGCGGATATATTCAAAAAATTGATAAAACAAAAACCTCCAAACAATTGGAGACCAAAAAGAAGCGAGCAAAACAAACCGAGACATAGCTTGCACGAAACGAAGTCTGACTAGCGCACCTTCACAGGGTCCTTCTTGTCATCCCGTGGAAACAAAAGAGCGTCAACTCCACAAACAAAGAATAAGCAGGCAAAAAACAGTGCATTTTTAAGGCAAACTGCAAAAACACTCCACAAACAAGCGGTTTTGTGGAAAAACAGCCGTCCAAATCCGATATCACACCGTGTCAAAACGATGCCACCTCGTGCAAATCCGACGTCAAATCGTGTCAGACCAGCAATTCCCCAAAAGCAGTATTCCATAAAATGAAACTTTCTATACAGAAAATCATTAAAAAAAATCCAAAATTCGCTTTTCTAAAAATCTTAAACAAAACACAAGTAAAACCGCTACCGCTCCTTATAGATATACTAAGATATCTTATAGACCTGTGGCTATAAACCGGCCACAGGTCTCTTATGCTACAATAGATCAAAACATAAGGAATACAAGCTCAGCAGACAAGATCCTATGAAAGGGCACACACAATGCAAGATGATTTTAACGCACTCCGCCCATATCTAACAGAATATCTACGCATGAAAGGGGTCAATCCAAACCGACGCTTTCGCTGTCTAAATCCCTCCCACATAGATAAAAATCCCTCAATGGGCTATGACCCCCACAGAGAAAAAGTCCACTGCTTTGCCTGTGGGGTCGACTACGACTTATTTGATCTTCTGATGCTAGACGAAAACCTCTCTTCTCCCACAGATGCATTAGACCGCGCCAGACAACTTTTTAAAGGGCACCAAAGTTACAAAAAAGCAACCTCCCCCAAAAGCAAAAAAGAAGAGAAGCCAGACTCCGCTCCACCTTTGTCAAGAGAAAACACAAGGTATATCTTCGACTGCGCCGCTGCTGCGCCAATGACACCTTATTTCGCTCAAAGAGGACTCTCCCCACAGACCGTTGCCCGTTTTCACTTGGGATACGACGCTAAGAGAGACTGTGTTGTTCTCCCCTGCGAAAGGGGATACGTTGTTCGCCGCTCGATCTCCGAAAAACGGTATCTCAATGAAAAAGGATACGCCTCCCCTTTATTTCAACCGGAACTATTACAAGGGAGGGATCCGGTATTTCTTTTGGAGGGAACTTTTGACGCACTCTCTGCCGAAGAATTGGGCTTTGCCGCCGCCGCCCTCAACGGCTCGGGAAACCGGGAAAAAGCTGCGGCAATTTTGCGCCGGCAGCAAAAGACCTCCCACATCCTTTTACTGCCGGACAACGATCAGGCCGGAGAATCCTGGGCCGCCGCCCTTGAGGAGGAATTTCCAGATCTTTTTCGATGTCCGCCATTGCCTGCTGGAAAAGATCTTAACGAGTTGCTTGTGATGGATCGGGAGCAAGCAGCGGCGTTTCTCCGTGAGTGTCTCGCCGCCTGGCAGGAAGCCCTGCCGCCGCCGTATGAGACATTTTCTGCCGCTGGACAAATGGATGCTTTCCACCGGTATATTGAGGAGCAGGCCCAGAAACCTGCCTTGGCCACAGGATTCCCTCTGTTGGATCAATCCCTGGACGGTGGATTTTACGATGGGCTGTACGTCTTAGGCGCTGTCAGCTCTCTGGGTAAGACCGCCTTTTGCATGCAGATTGCGGATCAATTGGCCGGACAGGGACGGGATGTGCTGATTTTTACCCTGGAGATGACGGCCTACGAACTGATGGCCCGTTCGATCTCCCGGGAGACTTTTCTCTTGGACGGGACTAAGGGACGGAAATATGCGAAGACGGTCCGGGGAGTGCTGGATGGCAGGCGCCGCCGGAACTACACGGAGCGGGAGCAAGCCCATCTGGAATTTGCCGCAGAGCGATACGCCGCCTATGCCGGGCATCTCTGGTTTCGGGAGGGTGATCACGAGACAGGGATTGAGGTGATCAGCCGGGAGATTGTCCGCCATATCGATGAGACCGGAAACCGTCCGGTGGTACTCATCGACTATTTGCAGATCATCGCTCCGATGGATGTCCATTTTACCGATAAACAGAATTTAGACCGGATTATCTGCGCGCTGAAAAAACTCTCCCGTACCCACTCTCTAACCGTTTTGGCCATCTCCTCTTTCAATCGCGAGAATTACAACGTGGAAGCGACTATGGCGGCGTTTAAGGAGTCCGGAGGAATTGATTATTCCGCTGATGTCCTTTTGGGACTCCAGGCCCGGGGCGCAGGAAGCAGGAGCTTTAACATAGAGGAGGAGAAGCGAAAAGACCCCCGGGAGCTGGAACTGAAAATCTTAAAAAATCGCTCTGCCGCCCTGGGAAAGCCCATCCCGTTTCGGTACTATCCGGCCTTTTCCTGTTTTGAAGAGAGCTGACAGAGACGATTCTTCCCGGCAGTGGGAACAGGGGGCATTTGATCCATACAGGGGTGGCGGAAGCTCCGTAAAATGCCTGTGGATCGAGAGGCGCCTGGAAAGACTGTCCCCAATGTGGACGGATCACGGATCGGAGCCTGGTACAACAGATTGAAAGGGCTGGATAGGCGGATTGGAAAACGGACAGGCCTCACGTGAGGCCTGTCCATAGCCTTTGTGTTTATTCCGATGCGTCTGGGATATGGGACAAAGAGCCTGCGGCAGATTACAGTTTTATAACACTATGCCGGAATGGATAAAAATTCCTCTGGATTTTTGGTATGCTAAGCATATGGAAAGGGGAGGTCCCAATTCACCACTTATATAATATAAAGACGGGTTGCTTCCCCCTGAGAAAGAGGTCCCGCAATCCGCAGGAGGCGGACAGAAGTGTAACAATCCGTCAATGTTACAGTTGCATTACATCCCCTCGAAATCTATTGCTTTTTGTTTTTTCGTCTGCTATCATGCAAACTGAACAAACGAGGAAGATCCCCCGGCTGCCCGGTATAGATACAGCTAAGGCTAGCCGCGGTATGTATACCGTGTAAAAGGGAGAACCTCCGAGGGCGTTCAAGAACTTCAATGCCGGCCGGTCCCTCGGGATCGAACGGTAAATAAAAAAGGAGGAAGATCCACCATGAAGAAGTTCCTTTCTCTGGTTCTGGCTCTGGTTATGACCATGTCTTTGGTCACCATCAGCGCCGGCGCCAAGGAGTTCACGGACGACGACAAGATCACTTATGAAGAAGCCGTCGATGTGATCTCCACCATCGGTGTTGTGGATGGCGATACCAACGGCGCTTTCCGTCCCACCGATACCCTGACCCGTCAGGCTGCTGCCAAGATTATCTGCAACCTGATTCTCGGGCCCACCACCGCTGCTGAGCTGCACGCGGACACCGCTCCCTATCGGGACGTGCCCACCGGCAACCAGTTCGCTGGCTACATTGCTTACTGCCAGCAGCGCGGTATCATCAGTGGTTATTCTGACGGTACCTTCCGTCCCACCGGCACTCTGACTGGCTATGCCTTCATGAAGATGCTGCTGGGCGCCCTGGGTTATGATTCCAACCTGGAGGGGTACGTAGGTGACAACTGGTCCATCAACGTTGCGAAGCAGGCCCTGGGCATCAAGCTGACGAAGGGTCTGGAGGGCGAGTTCAACGGCCTGAAGGCCGTGAGCCGTGAGGAGGCTTGCCTGTACGCGTTCCGCACCATCCAGGCCGACCTGGTTGAGTATGGCCAGCGCGTGACCACCGTTGTCAACGGCCAGGAGATCATCCTGTCCACCGGCGGTGCGAAGTCCCGGACCTGGGGTTCCCAGGCCACCAAGTACGACCACATCCGCAACGACGGCCTGGTGCAGTTTGCTGAGGAGTACTTCAACAAGCTGGAGAAGAAGGTTGGCGAGGATGAGTTCGAGCGTCCCGCTTACACCTGGATCTATGACAAGGAAGAGATCGGCACCTATGTTGACTGGGAGCTGATGGTCGCCGAGTACGACGATGCCGTGACCGGCCGTGAGCTGTATGACAAGATCGGTTCCGCCCTGCTGAAGGACGAGGACATGGATCTGACCTACTATGTCAACGGCGTGGAACCCGCTACCGGCTGCAACCTGCCCAACTACGTGCTGGATGCTGTTGCTTCTCCCTATGACGGCAGCGGCAACATCACCAAGACCAACGGCGTGCTGCAGCGCAGCAACCAGAACGATGCCGGCTTCTCCGCCCGCGGCGTTCTGACCCAGGTCTTCATCGACAAGGAGGTCCGCGAGGAGATCATCATCACCTCCATCGACACCTGGATGAGCAAGGCTACCTCTGACTACAACGAGAACAAAGAGACTGTCCCCATGGACGTTTGGACCAGCGAGGGCAGCAACCCCGACCGCAACTGGAATGTTGACGTTGAGGATGTCCCCGAGATCGCCGATGTGAAGGAAGACCAGTTCTACCTGATGCAGATCAGCTACAAGGATAACGTCCAGGGCGACGTTATCAGCATCTGGGAACCCGAGATCCTGGAGGACAGCGCCGTTACCAAGTTCTCCACCGAGAGCGGCCATGTTCCCACCAAGGCCACCACCAGCGGCACTGAGTACAAGCTGTCTCAGCGCGGCTACTATGACCCCGATGCCCTGAACGACTATGACCAGTCCCTGCTGACCGACCGGAAGTACAACATCTTCCTGGATCAGTTCGGCAACATGATCGGCATCGAGCTGTCCGAGGGCGAGAAGCACTACGTGTTCATCACCGGCTTCGACCGCCCCCAGAGCAACCTGAGCGTTCAGACCGCTGAGGCCGCCGCGATCTTCCTGGACGGCACCATGCAGGTCATCAAGGTCAACGTGACCGACACCGACAAGAAGATTGCCGCTGCCCGTTCCGCCGGCGGTGACGCCTCTGAGTACTTCATCCCGTGGGGTGCTTTGACCCAGACTTTGGGACAGGACGGCTTCCACGCCCTGAACCGCTGGTTCACTTACAGCGTCAACGAGTCCGGCGTGTACACCCTGCGGCCCGCCACCCGGATGGTCGCCTATCAGAACACCGCCTCCGAGACCATCAAGACCTCCAACCTGTATCTGGACGACAACATCATGAATGTCGCTGATACCAATCCCTATTCCCGCACGCAGAGGAATGCGGGCGCCATCGGCACCGCTCTGTCCGCCTATGTCTATACCGGCACCAACAACGCCCGTGCCTACGGCAATGACGACTCCGTCTACATCACCGTTGATACCGATATTGTGGATACCTGGACCAGAGAGGGCGGCATCAGCGAGGTGACCGGTGTGTACACCGGCGTGCAGAACGTGGAGATTGAACTGGATCCCGTCGACATCGCCGCTGACCGCAATATCGACGAGGCCTATGTCTATGCCGTGTATGACAGCAACAACTATGTTGTGGGCGCTGTCACCGTGGGCGAGGGCAAGGGCAACAACGCCACCATCGCCTATATCACCAGCGACGTGAAGAGCGAGCGCCTCGAGGGCGACACCTATTACTGGGAGTTCGACGCCATTGTCAATGGCACCGAGCAGACCCTGACCGCCCGCAGCAAGTTCGGCTCCATCTTCACCAACGTCATTACTAACGAGGCCAGCGAGATCTATAAGGGCGTGAGCACTCCCAACGACAGCACAAACTGGAACGCTTATGATGGCCTGGTTGAGCTGCGGTTCGACGCCGACGACTATGTTGTCAGCGCCAAGCCCGTGCTGGAGAAGGACATCTACAGCTATGTGGGCGACAAGTCCGCCGGAGCGGCCAGCCCCAAGTTCAAGGGTAACTATAGCGAGGTTAGCGCTACTGGCGACGACTGGGGCACCCTCCCCGTCGGTGCTTCTCGTCTGGATCTGAAGGATGCCAAGGCCTACCGTGTGAACGTCATCACCGAGGATGTGCTCGCTACCCCCGCTAACAAGGTCTGGAGCGATAGCGGCAAGTTCTACCACTATGACTCCGCTCCCAACGAGCTGACCCTGGTGAGCCGCACCCTGTATATCACCAGCAATCAGAACGACGAGGGCCTGGCTCTGGCCTCCGACGCCAAGTCCGTGGTGATCCAGCGTGAGAACGGCAAGTGGAAGACCCGCGAGTTTGGCAGTGTCCGCGCCGGCCTGTCCCAGATCGTGGACGCTAATTACAACATTCCCGGCCTGCAGTTCCACGGCCAGATCGTCGCCGTGATGAAGAACGGCACGGCCGCCTGGGTCCTGTTCATCAGTGACCAGAATCTGGTTTCCGGTGGCGGCGGCTGGACGCCCGGCTACGGTCTGTCCAGCGTGGCTGTGAGCAGTGTGACCGGTGCCCCAGGGGCCAAGACCGTGAACTACGTCCTGACCGGTACCAATGATAAGCAGTCCTACAGGGTAAGCCTGGAGTGGTTCAGCTACACTGGCCAGTGGACCGAGGTTTCCAGCTGGAACGTTAAGGCTGCGCTTACGGGCCTGACTCCCAACACGTCTGTAATCGGCGGCGTGAATGTGACCAGCGAGAGCCAGTACGTTGGCGGCCTGATGGCCGGTCAGACCTACCGTTTGGCCTGCGAGAACTACGTCAGCGCGCCCTTCCTGGGCTGAGATCCCTGACTAAGCGCGAATCTTAACCTTTCGTTAAGATAAGAGAATCCCCGGGCTTCGGCCCGGGGATCTTTTATACCGTTATAATGTATCAGCCGCGTCAGCGGTACCTCCGCAGTGGAGCCAGCGCCGCTGCGATCCGCCACATAGCTCCGACACCCAGCATACCCAGCGCCGCCGTTGCGGCCGCGGCCAGGGGCAGGGCCGCACCACCGCCCCAGGAGAGGCCCCCCATGGCCAGTATGGTTCCGCCGCAGATTCCGCAGACCGTCCGCCGCTCCAGGCCGGCCAGCAGTCCCACCAGAGGAACGCAGATCCCCGTAATGCCGCAGGCTGCCAGGAACAGCGCGTCCCGCCAGGGCGGCGCCAAAAACTTCAGATACGAACCAGAGACCTCCGGCACGAACCGGGAGGCGGCCCAGACGGGGAGGGCGGAGGCCTCGTGGGCCTCTGCTGGGCGCAGGGCCAGACAGAGGCACGTCAGGGCCAGCGCCGCCGGGACCAGAGCAGGCAGGGGAACGCCCAGGCTCCGCTTGCACCATGCGGCCAGATGGGGCAGGGCGAGGAACGAGAGAGCGATTCCCGCGCCGCACAGGTCCACCAGCACATCCCGCAGCTCGCCGCTGCGGCCGGGCACCATGGTTTGGTGATATTCGTCCAGCCCCGCCAGCAGAGCGCAGACAAAGGCCGTCAGGCCCATCCGCTGTTTTATCCGCCGGGAGAAAAAGCAGACGGCGAAACAGACCAGCAGGGCCAGAACGAAGTACAAAAACATGTGTGCCGCCTTCCGGACAAAGAAGGACAACAGCTCCACTGCGGCGGTCCGGGCCGTTTCAGGAGAGGCGGCGAAGGCGGGAGACAGCAGCCCCAGCAGCCGGTACAAGAGCCTGCCCGACAGGCTGCCGGATACGGTGGCCGTCTGGGCGGAAAAGCCCCAGATCAGGCGGTACCACGCCGCAGCGGGCAGCAAGGCCAGGGCCTTGACCCGCAGATCATTCCCCCTCATTCGTCCAAACTCAGCCGCAGGGTCTCCACGGCCCGCCGCAGCTCGTCCAGGTTGGCAAGGCAGGTGTCCAGCTTTCTCCGCACCGCCGCCCGATCCGTCTCCTCCGGAAGCTGCAGGGATTTCATTTGAGCCGTCCCCCGCCGGATGGAGCGGCCGAAGGAGTCCACCGTCCGCAGGGGGTTGGGGTCCGCCGCGGCCTTGGGCGGGGGTGGGGGCAGCTCTGCCGCCTTAGCCCAGGCAATGGCCCGGTGCACCAGGCCGGGAAAGTCCCCGTGGCTGTCGTTTTTGGCGGCGTACTCTTCCACCGCCAGGTGCAGGTGTTTGTTTTTTTGCCGGGCCAATTCGTAGGCGTCGGTCATGGTCATTTGACCGCTCTCGGCCCAGGCGGTCAGAGTTTCGTTCAGATTCAGCAGATCCAGGTACCGTTCCACGGTAGCCCGGCTGAGTTCCGTCTGCTCCGCCATCAGGGCGGACTGCTCCTTTACGTTTTCCGGCAGCTTTCCCTCCTGGCGCAGCACCTCCCGCAGGGTCTCCAGCTGGCGGGCCATATCAAAGGGGGAGAGATTCCGCCGGTGAAGGTTGGCCCCCATCAGCGCCCGCAGCTCCGAGAGCTTGTCCGGATACTCTCGGACCTTGCAGGGCACGGTACTCTTGCCCAGCTTCCGGGCGGCGGCCGCCCGCCGGTGACCGCTGACAATGCGCCAGCGGCCCTCCCCCGCTGGGGTTACCACAATGTCCTCCAGTAAGCCGTCCTTCTCCATAGAGGACATTGTGGAGCGGAACTGCTCGTCCTCCTCCATGGAAAAGCGGTTCATGGGGTTGTCCTCCAGGGCGCTGAGGGGGAGCTGGCGGACAAATTCGCTGTTCACCGCCGAGGCGTTTTCGGCGGTTTTTTGCAGGGTGGAGAAGATGGAGGGATTTTTTTTCGCCATCCGTCAACCCCCCATTCTATCGAGCATCTCGTCGCACAAAGCGGCATAATCCGCCGAGGCGGTGCACTTGGGAGCGTATTGACACAGGGGCAGCAGGGCGATGGGGGCCTTTTTTACGTCGATGTTTTTCCGGATATAAGTTGTAAAGGCCAGTTCCGGCAGCAGGGAGGGGAAGTTGGCGATCATCTCCCGGTCCAGACTGGCGCCGGTTTCCACAGCGGTCATGAAGATCCCCAGTACCCGGATTTCCGGGTTGCCGTTGCCCCGCACGTCCCGAATGGTCTCCAGCATTACATCGTAGCCCTCAATGGAGTTCTTGTCCACTTTGATTGGAATCAGTATATATTGCACCGCCATTAATACATTGATATTAAAGAGGGACTCCAGGGAGGGAGAACAGTCAAAAAACACGTAATCGTATGTATTGGGCAGCTGAGGCAGCAGGCGGGCAAGGACCGTATCCCGGCCAAAGCGCATTTCCTGCATGGCCACCAGCGCCGGTGCCAGCAGACCGCCGCCCCGGATCAGGTCCAGCCCGTCCACAGAGGTTTTGCAGATCGTGTCCGTCAGGGCAGCTCCCTTGCCCATGATGGCGTCCGCCAGGGTGGCGTTTGGGACCTCCGTCAGCTGCAAATTGCTGGTGGCGTTGCCCTGGGTGTCCATATCCACCAGCAGCACCCGTGCCCCCCGGCGCACCAGTTCCCCTGCCAGATTGATGGCGGATGTGGTTTTACCGGTGCCGCCTTTTTGATTCATCACCGCAATGGTTTTCATCCCCGGGCCTCCTTTCGCTCCAGCTCCTCAATGCTGGAGACCTGTTCAAGGACGCTGTCCAAAATGAGCTGGCTCATGCTCATATGGAGCCGGGCCGCCGCCATTTTGATGCGGGTGCGCTCGTCCTCCGTGGCGTAAACCAGCAATTTTACCTTTTTTTCCTGCTCCATCGACAAAACCTCCGCAAATACGACATTTTGATATCATCATATCAAAAATATTATGACATTATAATATTACAATGTCAAGAAAGATTTTGCCGGTTAATGTCGTAAAAGGAAAAATTTATTTTGCGGAATGTGCTATAATATTGGCGAAAAAGGATATTATATAAGAAGATTTTACTGAACGACAGATACTCGCAGAAAAAAGCGACCATGTTTTGACTATTTTTTAAAAACGCAGGAGTTTCAGTATTTGAACGGATCGTCCTCAGCTGACACCATGAATGTCCGCCTTTAAAAAACTGCGTTATGTGAACTTCGTAAACCAAAATGGAAACGCCTGGTCAAGTGCGGCAAGGTATGGGAATGACCATAATGCGCCCTCAAGTTAGGCAGTGACAAAATAATGAACCGCTTTTTGCGAAATTTTTTAATAGCACAGGAAGAACCGGAGAGGTCAGCAGCTCATAAAATAGTGTAAGAGTTTCTAAATATATGTTAAAAAGCGAAAAAAGGCGAGAGAAAAAGAGTTTCAGCGACTTCGCCGATCTGACGAACTGCAAAAGAAAGGCGGTTGACAAATGTAAAGGAGTATGATAAAATTGCAACATTTAATAGCATTTTTCTATAAAATATCGATGGATGTCGGTTTTTTATAGCTGGAAAGTTATTAAATTAATGGTCAGATTGTGGTCGGCCTTACAAGGCACATCCGCATTGGAAAATGCAACTAAGGCAGCAGCGAGGCTCTCTAATTATAGAGACCTGCCGCTTGAGTCGTTACAATCAAGGGGAAAGCGGCAAAATGATTTGGGGGGAGTCTGGTGGGAAGAGATTTAAGGTCCGTTGCGGAGACCTATTTGGGAGAGAGGCATTTTGAGTCACTCTCCACTTTTTTTAAAAAGATTTGGACCAATACTCCCCAATATCGCTATCGTGTGTTTATGGCGCGCCGTTGCTTTAATCTCAACGAGATTTTTATGAAGATCCTTCTTGAAAAGAGGGAAGGGTACGACTTGACCGGCATGATGAGCAACCAGGCGTTGTTGCTTCAGGCCGAAGACGTGGCCCGCAGGTATGTCGAGACGGGGAAAATTGACCCCATATTAATTGTAGATGACATTATTATTCACGGCCGTACGATTCAAAAGCTGCTGTACGACTTTGAAGAGACTGTGGGCCGCGCTTTAGAGCGGCTTGGAGCTGGTAGTGGCCCTCTGTATGGGAACCTGCATAAAAACCTTACGGACGCAGTGTCAATTCAGGTATATTTGGCCAATAAGGGAAAATTTCTTTTAAGCACAGATTATTTCTGGAGGCTGAGCTGGGTCTCTCATGTTGAGCGGATCGAATGGCAGGAGATCTCGCAGCGGATTTCTTGGCTTCTGCAGGATTCAGAGATTGCGAATACCTCTTTTGTTATTTCTGCGCTATCGAATCAGAAAATACTTCCGATATCCCCGAAATGGAAGCGGGTTCAATGGCGGCTTCGGGAACGGAAGGAGACGGTTTATTTTTCCAGGCTGCGCAGTGATGCGCCCGAAGGCGGGGAGATTCTTCTCAGCGTGCGGTCCTATCCCGTCTGCGATGTTGCGGGAAACAGGAGGCTGCTGTTTGTCCCCTTCGTCTTTGGCGGAGAATCGCATTGGCTGTCCTCTGAGGAGCTGTGGCCTTCATTTACCCTTCTTCTTCGAGAACTCTTTGAGAAACGGTCACACCAACCGGATTTTCCGCCTCTGCGTGAGAACATCCCGGCTACGCTGAGAGTGCAGCTTGTCCATCTGTTTTTCTCAGCGGTTGTGCTGCGGCGCTTTTGCGAGGATATGTATGGAGGAATTCCGGAGAGGCTGGAGTACGACCTAGAGAAGGTCGGGCGGAATTTTGGTGCGCCAGAGATCGGGGTATTGTTGAAAGAAGTTTTGCGCAATTCTCCAATTTCCGCGTTTTGCGAGCGGTATATGCAGATGCACTTCCAGGGCTTTTCGGAAGAGGAGATTGCTTGGGAGCGGGAAGAGGAGACTCCTGACGACTGGATGAGATTTCGCCTGAATCGGGATCTGGAGGATCTAATCTTCAAAGTTGGGTTGGAGTCTGAGCGGGAAGCGTTTTTGCAAATTCAGGAATACCGCATTTTTTATCCTGAAAATGAGACCGGCGACGTGTGTTCTTTTTATGAGCTTATCGGGGATAAAAAGGTCCGGCAGTATCCGTTGTGTTACCGGCTGGCTTCCGCTTTGATGCTGGCAGACGCCGGCGTAGGCAGCTTGACCCCAAAGGACGCGAAGGGGCGGGAAAGACTGATGTTCCGGGCGGGAGAGCAGGCGCTGTTCTGCAAGGCACGGCAATACACGGTATTCATACCGGCTCTCATCACAATTGAAAATCAATATTATCAATACGGAAAGAAAGCAGTAATTGATCAGGCGGAGAAGTTCCAGGCCTACCTTGAAGAGCATTTGTCTTTTGATAGAAACGTGTTTTCTTCACTGGGTGAGCTGATCAGGGAGATGTACAGCGTGGGCCAACAGGTGGGCATGTGGAATATCAATCTTCTTTTCAGTGTGGAACCGGCTCCCTATTTGCCGGAACCGGCCCGGATTGACCAGCTGCGCGAGGTGTCCCGGGAGCAGGATCGGATCCAGGCGCTTTGCGGGGAGTATCTTGCGTCACAGCGTTATTGATGAGTATACAGGACGGCTATTTCCGGAAAGGACAGTAGCCGTCCTGGTTTTTTAAGGAGAGAGAGATATGCGTATAGAGATTACACCGGGAACGGAACACGGAGTAAAGCTCATCCGAATTGAGGAACGGGAGAACCTGTTTTACGACGCCTTTCTCCAGGCTTCGGAGGCGCTGACTGAAATTCTTCATTCTTCGGAGACGAGCGGAAGAAATCCGGCTTCTTATGGGTATCCGGATTTTTATGGATATCCAAATAATCTCATCACATTCTGCGGCGACAGAGGACAGGGAAAGACCAGCGCGATGTTGTCCTTTGCCAGGGCGCTGAATGAGAGAAGTCCCCTTGATAAGTTTGAAGGCGGGCGTTTCGATGGTATTAAGAACACCCGTTTTGTGGTTATGCCCGCCATTGATCCGACAATTTTGGAAGAGCGGCAGAATATCTTGACAGTCATTCTCTCCAGGTTGTTTTTGATGGTGAAAAACGAGTGGGACAACAGACGCTCTAGTCTGCCTCACCAGGGGGACGACCGGGACAGGCGGGACTTGATCGAGGCCTTTCAGCGCTGTATGGACGGTGTGGACGCGGTGAAGGGGTCCCAAAAGGAGCTGCCCCTTGACGGTTTGGAGCAGTTGGAGCAGTTGGGGGACAGCTCCCAGCTGAAAAAGTCCTTCCATAGGTTGATTTCCCTTGTCCTGAAATTAAGCTGCGGGGAGAATGTGGGAGGGCAGAGATGCCTGGTGATCCAGCTTGACGACACAGACCTGCAGTTTGAACAGGCGTATGATATCCTGGAGGATCTCCGCAAGCATTTGGCCATCCCCAACGTGGTGATCCTGATGGCCACCGATATGGAACAGCTGCGGGAGCTGGTTGTCCACCACTATGGGCAGTATTTTCCAAATGGGGCAGGCCAAGAAAGCTCAAAGCTGCGGGGCATGGCCAATAAATACCTGGACAAGCTGATTCCGTCCCGGCGCACGGTCTACCTTCCACAGTTTGAGGAGCGCTGCTTGACGGACACCACCCTCACGTTGTCCTATGGAACTCACATTGAAGAAATGCCTTTTCAGGAGGGCATCCTAAAATACATCAGGAAAAAGACCGGGATCATATTTTTGAGTCCAACCTCCTATCTCCATAACATTATTCCCAACACGTTCCGCGGGCTTGTGCATTTTTTGAACTTTTTGGCGGCGATGGAGGACATTCCGGAGATCGTACTGCCGGAGGATATAGACGGAAGTTACTTCAGAGCGACGGCGGGAAGCACCGGGGAACAAAAGGTGGAAATGTTTGAGCAGGCAACTCGAACGGCCCGGCGGAATCTAAAGCTGTTTGAGAATTACTTTCTCCATGAGTGGTGTGTGGACAAGCTGGACGCCGGGGACTGTGAAAAGCTCCGGGAAGTGGACCAATCGGCGCCTAACCAGCGGATTAGAAGACTGCTGGAAACCGTTTGCTGTAGAAGACATAAAAATTTGGAGGATCTGTCGGAGCAGACCGATTATCTTAAACTAGTGGCGGTTCTGGAGGATGCAAAGAAGGACGCCGGTGAGAAGGACTACCGGTTCTATTTCGCGGTGCATACCTATCTTACGATCCAGCTCCACAAGCTCATGTGGCGCTGCCGGGCTGAGACGCTGGACCAGTGCCGGCAGGCACTTGCGGCAAAGGATTCAAGGGATTCAGCGGTTGAAAGCATGGTGTTCGACTATGAGAGGCTGAAAGAGCGAATCGGACCGCGGCTTTTTAGGTACGAGCGTAATGAGGAGCACGAGCGCGGCGGCAATTCGGACTATGGGTACTATGAGTTTACGATTGATGAGAAAACTGCCAGGGCGGCGTTAGAAGAGGAACCCGATACGAGTGCGCTGCTGTTACGATCTGACGATGCGGGGACGGTATTTTGTGCCGGACAGATCTTTTTCGGAATTCTCTGCTCGCACAGTAACATAGCGCAGGGAATCAAGGACTTTTACTTTGCACAGGAGTGCGCCCTGAATATCATTTTAAACTGGGATGTACAGGACAAAATCTACAAGGAAAAATCTTTTTTTGAAACAGCTGAGATTCAGCTTGGGCAGAGAGCGAATATGTTTGCCGGACGCTATGAACGGCTGCTGGGCTTCCTCTGTGCAGACAATAAGGATGAACAATTATTGGAGGGTGTGAGGCAGCAGGTAACCGCTTTGTCTGGCCGTGAGAAGAAGAGCTTTCTGACGTTTTTGGGGAGCCAAGGGTTCCAGGGGCTGTGGCTGACGGCGGTGTTTCTCTCCCGGGGATTTTTGAAGGAGGAAGCGGAGAGGATGCAGAGAGCTTTAGTTCAAGCGACACAGAACCTGAAGGGGAACGGCCAGGAGCTTTCGGTAGGAGAAATTAAGCGTTCCAAAACTTTCTTTACAGACGGTTATTCGATATATAAAGAATATCCGGTCCGCGCTGGCGAATTGCCTTCAGATATCTCTCAAGCGGGTGAAATGTGGAATCGTCTGGAAGCTGTGACGGAGGAGTATATCCAGGGGAATCATTTCAGCGAGACTGGCAAGGAAAAAACTCCAGAGGAACGTAAGAAGAGGTATTTCCATGAATTAAATGAAAAGAGAAATAGAATATCAAGCTGGAAGCAGAAACGGTCTCTGTATAATTTGCTTCGAGATTATCTTAATGCACTAGAAAAGGCGTGCGGCCAGAGCAGTGAACCGGAAAAAGACAGCTAACTATACTGTCCGGAGGAGGCGGCGGAAATGGATGTCATCGAGAAAAATTTGAATATTGTTTTCCTGGAGACACCGCCGGAGAGGCTGTTTTCCGCTGTCGAGTCCCGCAGCCGGCTGTTCCCTGTCCCGGAGCGCATAGGGGCGGACTGTGTCCCTGAAAAGCTATACGCGCGGTATGCCAGAATTCATCTGGCAAACTATACGGACGACGAGTACAGGATGCTGCACCAGGAACTTCGGGATGCCATGGACAAAGTCTCCCGAGAGGGAGAATGTCCCGCAGCGGCCACTGTTTTTTGGCTGTTGGCGGACTGCGGCAGGCGCTATTTAGTTCGGGATAACCAGGGCCTGCGGTGCCGGTTTGAATCCGTCTCTAACTGGCGGGATATCTATCTGAATATCGGGCAGGACATGGTGACCACGGCGTTTTTAGCCTACGAGGATCTTCGAAGCGGAGGGAAAACGGATCGTTTTGCATGGGACGCAGTGCTCCATACCGACAGCCCGGGATTGGAGCGGATGCTCCAGCAGGGGATTGCGGAGAATCATTTCCACCTGGGTGGGTCTACCCAGAGCTTCCCGCTTACATGGTGCTGCATGATGAACCTGCCGGGTCATTCGGCGCCGGCAGTCGAGTGGGCGCTGAAAAGGCCGCTGTACGATACCCCGGCCCAGGAGCCGAAGACCTGGGCGGCAATGTCCTGGAGTAGTAAAATGGAGCTGGCGGCCTGTATCCGGGGATTGCTGTACCAAAAGTGCCGGGATACTTCTTTTTGCATAGAGGCACGTTTTTGGGAACAATACCACTCCCTCTGCCGCTTTTCCGGGACAGGGAACATGGTTAGCCGCCTGCGGTTTACTTATGGGCATAAGTTTTATTTTCCGGAGGGAGTCCGCTTTTGCTTGGACTATGCCATGGAGCAGGAGGACAGCGGGCCGTTTCGGATCCTGGCCGGGGAACGAAGGCTGATGTACCAGTGCTTTTCTCGGTCGTTCGGAGGGATGTTCAGTCAGTTGGAAAATGACCTCTTCTATCTCTACCTCCTGCTGAAATCAAATTTTCGCCGGGAGTGGATTCAGATTAACCGGCGAACGGGATTCCAGAACTTTTCCGACTACCAGGACCGGAAAAACCTGGTGTGGAGAGACATCCCGGCCTACGATCATGAATCGGCATATATTGCATTGAACGGCGCCATGGCCTCGGGGGCGGTGCATTCGCTGGAGGCCAGATTGGTGCCCGCTCCTACGGCTGACGGCGTACTGGAGCAGATCTGGTCCGTAGACCGGGCAAAACTGTTTGCGGACGGTGAAATGGGCCGGGGAGGTTGTGGACGCAGGAGATGGATCCCTCCCCTCTCCTGGAGAATGGGGAATTTTGCAGAGAACGAACAGTTTTTCTATACTATGCACTTCCCGAAACGGCGGGACGATTCCAAATTTCACAGGTTATATCCAAGGCCGCGGCACGACCGATTCAGAAAAAAGGTGCGGCGGACCGCCCGTGCCCTGGCAGAGGGGCTGAGCAAATCGGATTATCTCTGCCAGCGGATTCGGGCGATTGACGCATGTTCCAACGAAATTGGATGCAGACCGGAGGTGTTTGCCGCTGACTTTCGCCTTTTGCGGGACTTTGGGATGGACCGCAGCCGGATCAGCTCTGGAATCAGAGAGTTTGCACCGGCGCTTGCCTTGACCTATCATGCCGGAGAGGATTTTTTGGATATTGCGGATGGCCTGCGGGCGATTGACGAGGCAATCGCCTTTCTCAACTTCCGGCGGGGGGACCGGCTTGGGCATGCGCTGGCCCTTGGTGTCGAGCCGTCGGATTACTATGCGTGGAAGGAGTATAAAATTACGCAGACCAGGCAGGACCGGCTGGATGATCTGGTATGGAGCCTGTTTCGGGGCGTAGAGCTGGGCGTCTTGCCCGATCACCGTCTTCGTGCCAGTATGGAGCAGGAAGCGCACATGCTGCTGCAGGATCTCTATGCGGGCGGGAGACGGACTGCCCCCTCACTTCCGGCGTATTACAACAGCTGGAAGCTGCGCGGCGACGACCCGGAGCTGTATCGCTCAGGAGAATATCAGGCTCCAAAGCTGTCGCTGGACCTGTATGGTAGATCCTGGATCAATAGGGCTGCGCCGGAATTGGATACATATCGCAATACTCCGGAAATTAGCCGCCTGTATTTTCTATATCATTTTGATGAGAGAGTTCGCCAGACCGGCAGTCAGGCCGAGATTTTTGATGTCACGATAGACTATGCAAATTTTATGCAGGCGCTTCAGGATCAAATGCAGCGCGACATCGCAAAGAAGGGGATCATGATCGAATGCAATCCCTCCTCTAATGTTTTGATCGGGTCTTTTCGGGCATATCATTTGCATCCAATTTTCCGGTTTTATAATCGCGGATTGGGGATGGAACAGCGGCGGAGTGAAGTTTGCTCGCAGTTGTGTGTCTCTATCAATACAGACGACTTGGGTGTGTTTGATACGTCGTTGGAGTTTGAATATGCGCTTCTTTTCCACGCGCTGCTGTATGGTCCGGACCATAACACGGAGAAGCGCCCGTTCCAGGAGGTAAAAGCTTATATGGATCAGATCCGGCAGATGGGCTTCGATCAGATTTTCCCCCCTAGTCCTCGGAAACGGTGAGGCCCCCTCGCTTTTTGCGTAATTTATATTCCATTGCCAAGCTTTTTGTGGTAGACTATTTCTAACGTCGCAAGGCCGCCTTCTTGAATAACAGGGATATGGCCACGCAATATGGTGATGGCAATCACGGATATAAAGGAGAATTTTCATGGGTAAATATTTTGGAACGGATGGTTTTCGCGGTAAGGCGGGAGAGAGTCTCACTGCGCATCACGCCTATGAGATCGGCCGTTTTTTGGGCTGGTACTATAGTCGGGACCGGCGTGCCCGCATTGTGGTGGGCAAGGATACCCGCCGCTCCAGTTACATGCTGGAGTACGCCCTCAGCGCGGGGCTGACGGCCTCTGGGGCGGATGCCTATCTGCTTCATGTTACTACTACCCCGTCTGTGTCTTATGTGGCCCGGACAGAGGGATTTGACTGCGGTGTGATGATTTCCGCCAGCCATAATCCCTTTTATGACAATGGAATTAAGCTATTGAACCGGGATGGCGAAAAAATGGACGAAGAGGTCTTGGCCTTGGCGGAGATGTATTTGGAAGGCTGCTTAGAGGTGGATGGCTGCCCTATACGGGAGCTGCCCCAGGCCACAGGGGACGGCGTAGGCGCGGTGGTGGATCACAGCGCCGGCCGCAATCGGTATATTGGATATTTGATCTCTTTGGCGGTATACTCCTTTAAGGGCAAAAAAGTGGCCCTGGACTGTGCTAATGGCAGTTCCTGGGCCATTGCTCCCAGTGTGTTTCGGGCGTTGGGAGCGGATGTCTATGTTTTGAACGACCGCCCCGACGGTGTAAATATCAACCACGATGCTGGATCGACCCACATTGAAGGACTCCAACAATACGTGATGGAGCACGGCATGGACGTGGGCTTTGCCTATGACGGTGACGCGGATCGGTGCCTTGCCATAGACGAAACCGGCGCAGTGGTGGACGGTGACAAAATTATGTATATCTATGCCCGTTATATGAAAGAGCGAGGCAAACTGGTAACCAACACCGTTGTCACCACAGTGATGAGTAATTTCGGCCTGTATAAGGCTCTGGACGATGTGGGGATTGATTATGCGAAGACTGCCGTAGGAGATAAGTACGTCTACGAACACATGGTGCGGCATGGCAACCGCATAGGCGGTGAGCAGTCGGGGCATATTATTTTCTCCAAATACGCCCGTACAGGGGACGGTATTTTGACTTCGCTGAAGCTGATGGAAGTTATGTTGGCGAAAAAGCTGCCCTTGAGCCGTCTGGCGGAGCCGGTGGCCATCTATCCCCAGGTGCTTATCAATGTCCGGGTAAAGAACAAGAAGGCTGCCCAGGAGGACCCGGCGGTAAAGGCGGCGGTAGATGCCGTGGCAGCGGAGCTGGGTACCGCCGGCCGTATTCTGGTCCGGGAGTCCGGCACGGAGCCGCTGGTTCGCATTATGGTGGAGGCCGAAAGCCAGGACCGCTGCCAGGATTTGGCGGAACGCGTAGTGAACGTTATTCGCAGCCAAGGCCACGGTACGGAGGCCTAAGGAGCCAGAAAACCAAAACAGCCTATGCCGTCTCACGTGAGGCCCGTCCGCGAAATGGCATAGGCTGTCGTTTTTTGCAGGGAGGAGAATAAAATAAACCGGAGATCTAACAACGGATATGATTGAACAAAATCAAATTTTTGTTCAATATTTAAGGGACTCATAATTGAATTTTATATATTGGTTTTTTAAACGACGTCGTAGTCCCCCATAGTGAAAAACCAGTTTTTCAGATCCGCCACGTCGACAGACTCCAGCGGTTCTCGAAATTGGTGAATACACAGGGGAAATGGTTGGGGTTCCATAAATTTTGGACAGCGGAAAAAACCAAGCTGCCTCAAAAGGAGCTGTTCTGCGCAGTGGGAGAGCATCATGCAGCCTGCCATGTCCGCGCCTTGCTCCCAGAGAAGGTTTAAAACTTTGCGGATTAAGGATTTTGCCTCTAATTCATGCCCTTTTAGGAACAACAGATCTGCCAACATGGCACACCGGATTCCCGCAACCTCCATCTCTCTGCCAATGACAAAGGCCACAGGCGCACCGTTTGCCATGGCGTACCAGCATTCATACTTACGCCGGGGAATGTTCAGAAAACGCCACGCTAAACGGGAGCTGTCGCGGGCCACCATAATAGGGTATTTATCTTTAATAGAATCCCAGAATTGGTCCGCAAGATTTAAATTGTCATTTGTTAATTTTACGAAAGAAAGTTCTGGGCTATTACGCGGGTAAAACAATCCGTTAAAAGGCCGGGCCAGTGCAGCGAGAACATTGGATTTGAGATAAGAGCGAACCATGCCCGATGGCCGGAGAGGACGCAAGTATAATGGAACGGCCCCCAGATCTTGAAAGAGACCTTGGCGGAGATGAACGGGGTAAGAATTCTGGTTTGGCATTCCATAGACCATCAAGCGGCCATTTTCAGCGGCATGTCTGTACGCCTGATTGATAAGGGTGCTGTAAACGCCTTGTCCGCGGTGGGAAGCCCTGGTGAGAGAGTTTCCGCTGAGAACACAGGATTCAACATGTGTCCCTATTTTGAGAGGGACACATGTCAAACTATAACCGCCTACTGCTTCCCTTTTGGCGGCGTTCCAGGCCAAATATCCCAAAACAGGCCCGGCGGGGTTTTGAAAATACAAGTATTCCAGATACGCTGCGTGGGAGGTATCATCGACTTTTCCGTAATGAGATTCCTGTAGCTCTGCGACAGCCCATATATTTTTCGGAGTTAAATTTTCTATAGTCCAATCTCTCATGCAATAGTACCCATTTTTAATAATTTTGAAAACATTTCGGACTCTGTTTGACGGAATTCACTGGTCAGAAATTTCACATCATCGCCATGTGTTAATTCTGTAACGTCAGCTTCCTCATAAACCCCGCCGGGATGGGCCAGCACCTCCACGCCCCAGCCCTTTTTGAGCGCCAGGGCCTTTGCCTCCGGCAGCAGGGCGGACACGTTTTGAAAGCTCATCCGCCCGGAGAACATGACGCCTAAGAATACCCGCTGTTCTAACTGCTTTAAAGATGCTTTGTATTTACGGCAGTTTCTCCTGGCCAGGAGGTTTAGGATCAGCACTTTTACCAGGTTAATAGGCTGAAAGCCCTCTAATTCCCGCCGGTGGCGCAGATACAGTCCTATGGATTCACGGGGAATGCGGATATAGGAGACAGGTAACTGCTCTTCTTGAATGACATCCATTAGTGCGTCGAATACCATCGGAAGCATGTGGTAGTGGGCGTGTCCGTCAATTCGAAGAGGCCTCTTTTCCTCCAGATATGGAAGCAGGGCAAAAATTTGGGCGCGGATCTCATCCCGGAGAGCCGCACGGTATTTTCCCCTGTCTGGGAGAAAGGAGTGCAGCAAAAGAGTTCCAAAAGAGATTTGAAACACTCCCTCTGCGTTCGTCAAAAGGCCGGGGAAAAAGGCCCGGCCCTCCATAAAATTCAGATGGAGAGTAATTTTTAGCCGGTCTTGATAAGAACGAAGCATTTCCATACACTCTGGCAAATAGGGGCTATTTGCCATGATGCTGATAGCGTTTAAGACGCCGTGATCGGAACAGTCTAAGATTCGGCGGCTTTGAGCGGGAAACAGCCCATAATCGTCGGCGTGATATTCAACCTCCGGAGTCCCGGAGGCACTGCTTTTTGTGAGGGAGCCAAAATTTTCTCTGTTGCCCATGATCCGCATCCTTACCGAGATAACAGACGGGGACCGTAACCGTTGGGTACCCAACGGTTACGGATGAGGGATCCCTCATCCGTAAGACTCTCTGTTTTATTTTTATTAACGCGGCAGCAGCCTCTTACCGCCGGACCTATTTGAAAATGGCATATTTACTTAGAAAATAACTCAGCAGCATCGAGACTGTTTCAGCAAGAAATTTTGCCGCGAAACCCGGAATACCCAAAACACTCTGGGTGATCCCGAGAACCATGAAAAGAGGGACCAGGCCAATTCCCACAGCTCCGGAGAGCAGCCGGCTTCCAACAAATAACGTTCCTTCATGGAACATCGTTTTAAAAGACCAATCCTGCTTTTGGAATACAAACGCCTTGTTAAGCAAAAACGCTACAAACACGGAGACTGCCCAGGCTGAAATATTGCTGACGCTGATACCCAGACCACAGAAGACCGTCAGTATGCTATATATGGTGTAGTTAACACCTGTTACAATGACGCCTGCAATCACATATGCGCATAGTTCCCGGCGGCGAAGAAGATATGCCCTTATGTTTCCCATAGGGTCTCCCCTTCCGCACGGTGATTTCGAGTCTTCTCTGTTTCACCTACGATATAGATGGGACGGCGCTTTGTCTCCAGGTAGGTTTTGGCTAGGTACTGTCCGATAATGCCAAGAGATAATTGAATGGATCCGCCAATCAGCAGCAACAGACAAGCCAGCGTTGGAAAGCCGGCCACCGGGTCGCCGTAGAGAGTGGTTTTTATCAAAATTTGAATCATCCACAGGAAGGAAACCAGACAGAAGAGAATTCCCATTAAAGAGGCGATCGCCAGCGGCGCAGTGGAAAACGCAACAATTCCCTCCAGAGAATAGATCAGCAGTCCCCAAAAGGACCATTTTGTCTCCCCCGCGACCCGTTCTACATTTCTGTAGGGAATCCACTTCGTCTGGAAGCCGACCCAGCCGAAAATCCCCTTGGAAAAGCGATTGTACTCCCCCATTTGCAAAAGCGCGTTTACCGCTGTACGGGATAGCATGCGAAAATCGGAGGCGCCGTCCACAAATTCGGCCTTCGAGATTTTATTGATGAGCCTGTAAAAAAGTCTGGCAAAAAGAGAGCGAATGGCCGGCTCTCCCTCCCGGGAAACCCGTCTGGCGGCGGCGATATCATAGCCCTCTTTAGACAGGGCCAGGTACATCCCCTCCAGCATGGCGGGAGGATGTTGAAGATCAGCGTCCATCACCACTGCATAATCCCCCCGGCAGTGTTCAAAGCCCGCGTAAAGGGCGGATTCTTTTCCAAAGTTTCGGGAAAAAGATACATAGCGGACGCGGTCGTCCTCCCCCGCGTATTTTCGGAGCAGGTCCAAAGTCTTGTCGCAGGAACCGTCATTGATAAAGAGAAATTCAAATGGCTGCCCATAAGCGGCAGTGAGACGGTCGGCTTCTGCCTGAATCTCAGCCAGGAAATAGGGCAGAGCGGCCTCCTCATTGTAACAGGGAACAATGACCGAGATCATGAGAGCTTTTCCCCCTCTCCCAATCGGACGACGGCCACGCCGTCGATCATGGCTGTGCAGCCTTCCGCAGGCCAAGCAGGCATGGAGGCAACAAGTTCACTGGCTGAAACCGCCGCTTTTTGCTCCGCTGAGGGAGCGGGCATCGGCAAACCGATATAGTGGGCAATAAAATTTCTGGTGAGAACTAAATTTTGGTTCATTTCGTGAATGGCCTCGCTGTAGGGACCATATTTCTTTGCGATTCCGTAATAGCTGCGGGGCAGAGAGCCGATCATGGCCACCGGGTCACCGGGTGTATAGCCGTCCAGCTCCTCGATCCGGGCCACAATGCGGTTGGCAGTGGAAAAAGTATTTTCATAACAGGTTTGCAGCGCATGGTAGCCTACATTGCAGACACAAAAGTTATTCCAAACGATGACGCAACAGCAAAGAGCGCTCACTGCGGAGAGCCATGCCCATCGCCTCCCCCCGGCTGCCAATTGCTGGGCGGCCAGTTCGGTCAATTTGACGGTGAAGACAAAAAACAGCACGAAGGCATAGATCATCAGCAGGTGCGGATCCACGGAATAATTCAAAACCGCGATAAGATCCAGCGCCAAAGGCAGCAGAAGAACCGTCACGAGTCCGAGAAGCAGCCGCAGGGGTTCCCGGTAGAGCTTTTTGGCGGCGGTCAGATAGAGCAGAGACCCGCCGAACAGCAGCGGCACGCTGAACTGGGCCAACTGGAGAAACCTGGGAGAATAGGGCCAGCGGATAAAAGAGAGAATGAACTTTCGGTAGGCAGTGGGGATCGCGGAGAGCATGGCGGACAGGTCAAACTGCCCCATGGTATCCATTCCCCGGTAAGAGGCAAAGGACTGCTGATGGTACCGCAGCAGCAGATTTGTAATAAGTATATAGGCCAACAGACTGGCAATCAAAATGGCGGCGTATCCAATACCCCGGCGTAGCACCTGTTTTACCGGGGCATCTTTTAACAGAGAGAGGGTGCAGTCAAAGAGGAGCAGGCCGGCGGCATAGCAGATATAGGCCTGATAGATGCCGCAGGCCAGAGTGATCAGCCCCACAGCGGCGATCCAGCCGAAGCGGTATTTTTTTGTGAGCCACACGGCCAGCGTATTCATAAACAGCGCGATAAAATAGGGATCCGCCGTAAACATATAGGCGAAGGTATTGGCGACGCTGGGAAAGGACACCAGGAGCGCCGAGGTTATAACAATGGCAGCGGGATGGGACAATTCCAGGAGTTTTACCGTTAGTCCGGCGGTGAGGGCGATCATGACGATAGAAATCAGGCCAATGACTACCGGCATTTGATAGATGGTGCTGAACGAGGAGAAGAACCCCAGCGCCCAGCGGCCATTGGTCAGATAGTTGTTTGCGTGAAAGGTGTTGTTGGCGGCGTCATTACCCAGCAGCAGGTTGGTAAACACATACAGGTGGACAATCAGCCCAATGCCGCAGGCGGAGAGAAAGGCCAGCTTGAACTCCCTGGAGAGTTTTCTCCAGGGCCAGCGGATCTCCGGCCACTGAAATGCGTCTGTGGAATGGTCCATAGCGATACGCTCCTTTTCGGAGGACAGAGGGCGTCATCCCGCAGGGCCGGCCCTGCGGGATGGATGGGGCCCCCATCCATCATTGATATACTGTTTTATACCGCCTCATGTCCGGCGGGGAAAGCGTCACCGTATGAGGAAATCCTCCCCCATCCGAATGACCGCCACGCCGTCGATCATGGCGGCACAGCCTTGGGCGGGCCAAATTGGCAGGGCCGCCACCTCCACGCTGCTCTCCAGCGCGGCGCGCTGCTCTGCCGTGGGATTGGGGGTAAGCAGGCCGAGATAGTGCATGATGTATGTCTTGTTGAAGACCAGGTTCCAGTTCATGTCCGAGACCAGACGGCTGTATGGACTCCAGTAGCGGCGGTAGATCCCATAATAGGTCGTCGGCGGATATCCGATAAATGCGATCGGATCGCCGGGGGTGTAGCCCTCCAGCTTTTCGAGCCGTGTGATAACGCGGGTTGCCAGGGCGTGGGTGTTTTCATAGCAGGTCTGCATGGCATGGTATCCCACGTTGCAGGCGCAGAAATTATTCCATACGATCATACAGCAGCATACCGCGCCGACCAGCGGGAGAACCAGCCAATATCTTGCTTTCCGCAGCACCAGCTGCTGGGCTGCCAGCTCCACCGCCTTGACGGTAAAGACAAAAAACAGCACAAAGGCATAGGACATCAGGAGAAAATGCACATAGGCGGTATAGGCCAGGACGGCGATAAAATTCAGGGCCAGCGGAAGCAGAAGAACCCCTGCCACCCCCAATATCAGCCGAAGAGGGCTTCGGTACAGCTTTTTGACGATGACCAGATACAGCAGCGAGCCTCCGAATAGTAACGGGGCCGCAAATTGGGCCAGGCGGAAAAGCGAGAGATCGTATGGCCAGTGAATATAGTAGTCGGCAAAGCGGGCATAGGCGCCAGGAATGGCGGCCAGCATGGCCTTGAAATTGAACTCCCCCATAGTATCCATGCCGTTGTAGGCGGTCAGAGACGCCCCATGGCGGGAGACCAGCAGCCGTACGATCACGGCGTACAGGGCCAGACTTATGACAATTGCCGCTATATACTTCAGGCCCCGCAGGACTGTGGCCCCGACCGGCGCCTCCTCCAGCAGGGAGAGAACGCAGTCAAAAAGAAGCAGTCCAATGGCATAGCAGATATAGGCCTGGTAGATGCCGCAGGCTATGGTCATCAGTCCGATGGCAGCCAGCCAGCCGAAGCGGTACCGCTTCGCCAGCCACACGGCCAGCGTGTTCAGGAACAGGGAGGCAAAGTAGGCGTCCGCCGTGAACATAAAGGAAAATGTGTCCGCCACAGTGGGGAACGTGACCAGGAGCGCGGAGACCAAAAGAACGCTGACCGGGTGGGAAAGCTCCAAAAGCCGCACCGTCAAGCCGGCGGTCCATGCGATCATGACGATGGAGATCAGGCCGAGGACTACCCGTATTTGGTAGATGGTACTGAACGAGGAAAAGAACCCCAGTGCCCAGCGGCCGTTGACAACGAAAGAATTTGCAGTAAAGGCGGCAATACTGCCGTCATACCCGAACAGTAGGTTGGTAAATACATACAGGTGGGCAATCAGTCCAATCAGGCAGGCGGATTGAAAGGCCAATCGAAATTCCTTAGAAGGTCTCCTCCACAAGTGACCGCTGGACCAGCAAACCGCGTTCGCGCATTTATTCACGAAAGCTCGCTCCTATCCGAGGATAGGACGCGGCATCACGTAAGGGTACCCTTACGTGATGGATGGGGTCCCATCCATCATTCATATTTGATTAGTTTGATTAGATAGACCCGATTGAATCAGGCAAACAGGGGGCTTGCGCTTACGCCTGCCGAAACTTCAAGATCTTCGCCCGGGATTGGTCCGGCAGCGTGACCTCTTTCCCCTGTTCCCGGTTCAGCTCCTCCGGCTCGTGGAATGTGGGTACCACCTGGTGCAGCGCATCCCGGATTACCGAGGGATCATTTTTTTCCAGAGCTGCCGCCAGAACGGCCAGCTTTGCCTGTAGTTCCTCCGGCGTCACAAGGGGTTGGCGTTCTATAAAAATCTGGTCGTTCTCTGTCTTCTCAATGTCCCGGCTGGCAATCAGCAGCTCCTCATACAGCTTTTCTCCCGGTCGCAGACCGGTCTCCACAATGTCGATATCCCGGTAAGGCGTATAGCCGGAGAGGCGGATTAGATTCTCCGCCAGATCCAGAATTTTTACCGGCCAGCCCATGTCCAGCACATACAGTTCATTCTGCCGGGCCATGGCTCCGGCTTGCAATACCAGCTGTGCGGCCTCCGGGATGGTCATGAAGTACCGAATGATCCGCTTGTCCGTCACGGTGACAGGCCCGCCTCCGGCAATTTGCCGCTTAAACAGGGGCACCACAGAGCCGTTGGAACCCAGCACATTTCCAAAACGTACAGCGGCAAAGACCGTGCTGCTGCGGCCTTTCATAGACTGGACAATCATTTCACACATCCGCTTCGTGGCACCCATGACAGAAGTGGGATTCACCGCCTTGTCTGTGGAAATTTGAATGAATTTCGCCACACCGTATTCGTCTGCTGTCCGGGCCAGGTTCAGCGTGCCGAACACGTTGTTTCGCACCGCCTCCTGGGGGCTTTGCTCCATCAAGGGGACATGTTTATGTGCGGCGGCATGGAACACGACATCAGGCCGGTAACGGGCAAAGAGCTGCCGGAGCCGCTCCCGGTCTCGAATAGAGGCGATCTCCACCGCCAGATCCAGCCGTCCACCGTATTTATAGAGTAATTCCTGCTGGATGTCATAGGCATTGTTCTCATAAATATCTACAATTACCAAGCGCCGGGGATCGTGTTTGACGATTTGGCGGCATAGCTCCGCACCGATGGATCCCCCTCCCCCGGTGACCATCACGGTTTTTCCGCCTAAAAAAGCGTCGACGGGGGCGGGATCTAGCTGGATAGGGTCCCGGCCCAACAAGTCTTCGATTTGAATGTCCCGCATCTGAGTGCGGATGGGCCGCTGGCTGAGAAGATCCAATGTGCTGGGTAAGACACGGACCTTTACTTTATCCAAGGCGGAGAGTTCCTGCAAGATCTCCTGCCGGCGGGATTCCGTAATGGATGGAATGGCTACCACGATCTCCCCAATATCCAGCGCCTTTACCCGGGCGGGAATATCACGGATACGGCCCCTGACCGGTACGCCCCGGATCCGTTTACCCTGCTTAGCCGGATCATCATCGAAAAAACACTGAACAGCATAAGGGCTGTCTGGATTATTTTGTACCTCCTCCAGGAGCTGAACGCCGGCGGAGCCGGCGCCGACGATGGCCATGGAGATCCGGTGAGATCCCTGGCGGTACAGGAGATGTCCCCGGCCCACACGGTAAGCGAAGCGGACCAGGAGCATGCCCAGCACCCAAAGGGCGGCAATTGCGGTTAGAAGCAGAAATGAGATAACGCCCACATCCAAGATAAAACGAGTGACAATTTCATAAGAGAAGAAGCCGCAGAAAGCGGCCATCAGCAGCGAGAGATATTCCCGGCTTTCGGCGTAGCGCCAAAGACTGTCATATGTATGAAACAGAAGCTGAAATACCACCGTGCAGCCATAAAGCATTGCTAAATGGGGTAAAAGATTTCCGCGTCCCACGGCATCAGACAGGGAATAACGCAGAGAAAACGCAGCTAGCACCAGCGTTACACCGGTTAAAATAGCAGCGTCACATAGAAAGAGGATGAGGTTTCGAAAGCGGTTTATCACGTCAACGTCGACCTTTCATGGTAAGTGCTCCCCAGGGAGCGCAGATCTTCTTGTGAAAGCGGCGAAATGCTGCTCACATATGACAATATACCACAACTTTTCGACATTGAAAAGGCTTTTTAGAAAATTTCCTCAAAGTAGAAGTTTTTGTGGTTTTGCATGGCAGCACTGTCAAAACCATGGGATCTTGTTTGGAAATCAACAGAATATGTAGCGGCAAAAAATTTTCACGGTCCGTCAAATGACAGGGATACGCCCAGGAGTATGGCTGTTGGGCGGCGCAAAGGGTCCGGTGGGATTTTCCGTTGACAATTACTCAAAAAAGAATTATAATTTTTTATTAAAAGACGTGTTTAAGGCGGCTTTTTAAGAATCAGGTAGCGGAAAGGAAATAGAGATGGAGATACGTCTGAGGGTTCCCCAGAGAATTCCGCTGAAACCGGCACCGGGGACTTTTTACAATATTGCGGTGGGATTATATCTGCTCCATATGGCAGTAATGGCAACCTTAACCAATTTTTATCCGGATGTTCTAATGCGCTTCCGGATGCCGTCTTTTCTTCTGGTCGCGGGACTCGTGCTGGTGGCGATTGCCCTTCGCCTCTTAAAAAAAGGAGTACCCCTGAGACCGCTGCTTTTTTACTGTGCTTTTTTTGCTTTGATGTTATTGGGCATCGTTTATCAAGCGGAAAACACACCCTATATATTGGACATTTTGCTCTCGGCCTCGTTCATCAAGCACGTACTGTTATTTTCCATGCTGTTTCTCTTTGAGGAGGAGCCGGATCTCCGGGTGCGGCAGTTAACGGTAATTGCTGTGGCGGCTTTGCTGGTCTATTATCTCGGTGTGTCGAAGGATATGTTCCTGATGGAAAATGGACGGATCGACTATATGCTGGTGGGATATGGCTGTTCACCTTGGTGGTGTATTTTGGCCCAGGGAGTTTTTTACTATCGAAACAAAATAGCCAAGCTGTTTTGCTTGGCTGGAACAATTTATTTTGCTATATTTATTACAGTTTATGGAAATCGCGGCGCTCTGGTAGTGCTGTTTATCGCGGTGGCAGTTATAGTGGCTGTATATCTTCCACTAAAGTGGCTGGTGCCCCTGGGGAGTCTCCTATTCGCCGCTATGGTCGCACTGCTGCTGTTCCTGGAACCTATTTTGACGACCATTGGAAAGCTCTTAGGGCTTGACCTGACCCAGAGCCGGAACTTGAGGCTGTTGACGTCTGATTTCTTAGGCTTGGGCTATGACTCTGGGCGGATGCCGCTCTACCAGGAGTGCCTAGGGGCGATTTTCCGCCACCCCCTACTGGGAAATGGAGTGGGCGGCGACCGGGTGGCAACCGGAGGTGAGTATGTTCATAATATTGTGCTGGAACTCTGTACCCATTTTGGAATTGTAATAGGAGCTTTAATATACGGTTGGCTTTTGTACATGGGAGTACGAATGCTGTCCCACTGCAAAAACCGGGATTGGCGAGCGCTTTTTCTCCCCTTTTATGTGTTCAGTATGGTGCAGTTGTTTTTCAGCCGTACACTTTATCAATCTGGATATCTGATGACTTCGGTTGTAATTTACCTGACTTACTCCGAAAGCCTGAACGTCTCACGATCAAGACAGCGGAAAATACCGCGGACCTATGAAATAGAGCGGCTGCCATTCTTTTAGAATAAGAAAAAGGGGGGATATTCCCCCCTTTTTCTTATTCTAAAAGAATGGCAGCCGGTCAATTGATTTTTAAAACTCTATGCGCCGCTCGCAGCATTCGGTACAGAAGCTTATCAGATTCTACAGCATACTCCGTATGCTGATGGGGGGGCGCAGCCATAAGCGCTTCAAACTCCGCATCCGAGATCCCCAGGCCCTTTTTGATAATGGAGAGATATTTTTCCATCTGTGCCTCATCATAGAGGGGTTCCTGATATTCTTTCAGGGCTTGCTCCCGGGAGATCTGACCACTGACGATCATACTGGAGAGATGAGAGGTACGCTTGTCTACATGGAATTTTCTGGGGAACCAATACAACTGCAGAAACGCTGTGAAAATATTCTCCAGATGTTTTCTGCCGTAATATTCAAAACCACAGAAGTCCGCCAGCTCTTGGAATGCCCGGTCACGGTTATAATCAATGAGGTCTAAAGGCCGCAGTGTCTTATATATGTGCAGCCGCTCTGCTGTGAGCCGCTGAATAGAAGAGACGAATTTCAGCTGGTCAATGGGTTCTGTTCCAAAGCGGCGGTGAATGTCTTTGATATTGACAACATCGGAGTTGGAGTAGCTATTGCCATGCTGTAAAATGCACTCCAACGCAAAGTTCCCACCACTTAGAAAATACGTGATATGATATTTTCTCATCTGCTCATAGAGAAAAGCAAGTATGGTATTGTCTTGCGGGACAGCTAAATTAGGCACTCCTGCCTTCATATATGCCAGACTCAACGCATTAAACTGTTTGGGATTCGGCTGGATAACTTTATAGTCAAAGCCGGTGGCGTCGATCAGTTTTTTCAGGTTGGATTTAGAAATCTCCGTGTCATATCCGTCGTCCAGGTGGACAGCCAGTACACGAAGACCCCATTTGTGGCCCAGATAGGCCAAATAGGAGGAGTCCAGTCCTCCGGAAAGGCCCATGATGCAGTCGTACTGCTTGTCCTGTTCAGATTTTTTTATTTGGGAAAGAAGCGCATCTAGGCGGCGCTGGCCCTCTTCATTTGGGAAATAGGTCTTTTCCATGCGCGCTAGAGCTGCTGTACAATAATTGCAGTATCCATTTTCGTCAAAACGGATGGTGGGATCTGCTGCATTGTCCATGATGCAGCGCTTGCAGCGTGTAATCTCTTTCATAAAATGAACCAACCCCTTTTATCAAGTGCCGCAGCAGGTTTCATGAAAAATCTGACCGTGGATTTCAAATGCACAATTTTTGCTGTATGGCCATCACACAATTCAACGATCTATCATCTACAGTAAATATCTCAACGTTGCCGGTGCAGCCTAGCTGAGATACTGGGTATTTTCAAGAAGGAAATTTTGTCCCGTGGGGTACCCCACGGGACAAAGGAAGAGGCCTCTTCCTTTGTCAATTACTATTTGTTTATGACTTTTTGTAATAATACTTTAGAAATACGCCGAAAAGCAATGTCGCCATAGTCAAATATACCGCAGTACTTGCCCACGCAAGTCCTATGGGGCCAAAACGGGGAATGCAGTATAGATCAAGAACTACCTGCAGGATAATGCCAAGGCCGGCGGCCAGCAGGTTATATTTCTGTTTCCCCATTGCCGAGAGCACGTTGGCAATCGGCCCGCGGATGCCATTATTGAAGAAGGATGCGATCAATAAAATGCGCATGATTGGAACGGCGCTGAGGTAACGTTCTCCGTACAAATGCAGTATTAATGGGCGGGCAAGGACCATACAAGCCGCAACCGCGCTGGCGACGATAAACGAGGTACATGCCAGCATGATCTTAAATTTTTTTTGAACCCAGGTGTAATCCTGCCGGTGTTCGTGCTTTGTAAAATATGGCGATACAAATGTACCTACCGAGGATACCAGGATCGATAGATTAGCCGGAATTACGTAGGCGGTTTTGTAATCAGCAACTAGGACTTCATTTCCGCAGAGCTGACCCAGGAAAAACACATCATTCAGCATAAAGATCGCCCACAGCCCATCAATTAGCATCATCTGTATGGAGTAGACGGAGATCTCATGCTTTGCAGTGCGGTCTATCAGATCAGGGACGGTATCTTGGAAGAACTTTTTCTTAACGATATAGACGCATATCATTCCGCCGATGATATTGGCCAGCAGCTGCCCAGCCGCAGCCCCGTTGAGTCCACCGGCATAGGCCCCGGCCAGTTTCATGAGGATCAGGAGAACGGCTGTAATAAAACTCAAGACGGCGTATCCCTGATGGTCAAATAGAGCCCGCAAAGACGCCAATCCCGCGTGCTTGAAAAATATGAACAGTCCCCCTATCACCAATAGAAATATCAATGTAGAGTGGCCGGCAAAGGCTGCCGGGTGTGGGTATAGCAGACAGAATACCATGCCTGCAAAAACCAGAAGAAAGTCCCAGCATGTGCCCTTTTTCAGGGCGTACCGGTAATATCCATATTGGAGGGAGGGACTTTCCGCCAGGACTAGGTATCGTAGCAGACCAATGTGCAATCCGAGTCCAACAGCGAGGAAAAAATAACCTGTAAAGTTTTCATAATAGCCCAGTATGCCATAATCTGATTTAGACAGACACCGCACCAGAAAAACAGAGGCAAAAAATGAGACAAACTTTGTTAGGAAAGTGCCTGCCACAATATGCAAAGCTCCTTTAGACAGGAGGATCTTTAAAGCATTTCTCGCTCGTTCTATAAAGGTCTTATTCATAACACGCTGTACTCCGAACTATAAGGCTGAGTTTTCCGCGGTACCGCGAAAAAACTGCGTCACGTGATTTTTCAGGAAAAATTTTCAAGCAGGTGTGCCCCGAAAAACGCGGCTTGAGGTGATATTCACCGCTCGAAAGCCAGAACGAAAGAGGCTATAGGGAATTTAAAAGCGTCCGATAGGCCGACTGTAATGCGGTTTTCTCTTTCTCCCAGCAGAGTTCCTCCTTTGCCCGCTTCAAATTTTCCTTACAAGCGGTATAGAAGTCTCCATCTGTACGCAGCTTTTCAATAGCGGCGGCAATGCCGTCCAGATCTTCCGGGTCTGTCAAAATACCGATGCCATATTGACGGACAATGGGACCCATCTCTGGGAAATCACTGGCGATTACCGGCGTAAGAGCTTGAATCGCCTCAAAAAATTTATTGGGGAGCGATAGATAATAACTCCGGCAGGATGCCTGGATTAGGCTTGTGCAGGCATCTGTCGCTCCAATATAATTTCGCAGTTCCTCAACAGGTACCGCCGGATGAAACAGCACATGCCCGCCCAACTCCGCAGAGAGGGCATGGAGGGAGTCCAGATAACTTTGTTTTTCCGCATTTCCCAAGATAACAGCCGCAGTATTTTTTCTCCCGCTTACTGCCCGCATCAGATTTTCAATGCCTCTGTCCGGAGTAATCTTGCCGTGATATAGGACTAAAAACGTGTCCGGCGGCAGATTAAGTTCAGCAAGCATCCTTTGGCGGACCTCTGCTGATGCGGCAGGGTCCAGCTGCCAATAGGGTGGGATATTGCGGACAACTACAGGGCGGTCTCTTAGCTTGTGGATTTGCTGCACCTCATCGGCGGCAATACCTGAGGGGATGACGGAAAACGCGGAGCGCTTCATCAGAAAACACTCCAGCTTCCCGACACACCACCTTGTCAAGCGGCTTCGCTTTCCCGCCCGCTCCAGCTCATATTCGTGGGAGTCGTACACCAGCGCCGCCGGGCGGCGCTTTCCAAAATTGGACATCCATCCAATCAGCAGCCCGGAGAGATCGTGTCCTGTGATCACATCGATATTTAACCTCCGGACGGCTGCCGCCCAAGTAAAGAGGGCGGTCACCCGGTTCAGCCCGGCAGGGATCCGCCCCCCCAGGGGCCGGGAGGACTGACGGATCACACGGAAGCCGTCTACTTCGTCCTCCTGGCCGGAGACAGGACCCTTTGCAACAACGAGAACTTCCGCTCCTAAATCCCGAACAACAGAGAGTTCCCGTTTATCATGACTAGCGTTTCTCCATTCGCCGCAGCAGATCTTCAAAACTTTTTTCATGATCTGATTCCTCCAAGAAGCGCTTAGTCAGATTGTGATAAAACCACCTATAGGCCTATCCAGCCTTTTTGCCAGAGTGGCCAATTCCGTGACGGCAGTCCAACGGGTAGCGCCGGCCCGCTCCGCCAGTACAATACAGGAGGATTCCCGGACAGCGACCGACGTTTCCGGATTATGGTCTGCATCGCCCAAAAAGCGTACCGTGCATCCACTCTCTG
>Ga0137306_100902_pt1 | contig 35065 bp, 27 predicted proteins | sample Inofroosms_March_FD_97187 | JGI IMG/M metagenome (GOLD analysis project Ga0137306, IMG submission 97187) | Mouse cecal microbial communities from Vienna, Austria - N-Acetylneuraminic and N-Acetylglucosamine D2O microcosms_March | ecosystem: Host-associated > Mammals > Digestive system > Large...
GAGATCAGTGCCTGCTCCAGCCTTGCGGATGCGAAGGAACTGTTTTCCGCTGCATTTGCACTGGTGCTTCTGGATCTGAATCTGCCCGACGGAACCGGATATGAATTTTGTACATGGGTGAAAGCCCGGCGCGATACGCCCATTATTTTTCTGACGGTGCGCGATGAAGTGAGGGACATTACGAAGGGGCTGGATATGGGCGCGGACGATTATGTGACAAAGCCTTTTCATATTGCAATCCTGGAATCCCGGATCGCGGCGGTGCTCCGGAGAGCACAGGGGGAGACGGAGACATCGTTCGTCTGTGGGAATATCAGTCTGAATCAGGAAAAAATGCAGGTTCTTCTGGATGGACAGGTGATTACGCTTACTGCCCTGGAATACCGGATGCTGCTGATCCTGATGGAAAATAAAGGGCGTACTCTGCCCCGCAGTCTGATCCTGGAAAAGCTATGGGACTCGGAAGGAAACTTTGTCAATGACAATACGCTGACTGTGACGGTTAAGCGGCTTCGGGAAAAGCTAAACAATACCCGATGCATCGCCACGATCCGCGGGATCGGCTATCGGATGGAGGAGGCAGGAGATGGGGCATGATGACAAGGAAAAGGGTTCTTGCGAAGGAGCGGGGCGGAATCCCAAATATCCGGGAGTGAAGGCAGACTCATGGGGAAGAGGATGTGCCGCAGTCTGTAAAATCTCTGGCATCAGGACATGCATAAGCTGGCTTCTGCCCGGAGCGGCAGCCGGGATTTTGCTTGCACTGGCTGTGACATACCAGGAGTACCGCAGCTTTTCAGAATTTGCAGGTGCGGTGCTGGAACAGGGCGGGAATGTGTGGGAAAGGGCGGAATTAGAGTCCGGGGACTCGGAGAAACCATGGCGGGAAACGGAAAAGCAGGGAGGAAATATTCAGAAGAATACAGTGAGAAAAGTCCTTGCGGCCGCAGCCAGGAACCGCAGCCCCAGGAACAGGGAAGCGGGAGAAGCATTTCTGCGTGAATACGGTTATCGTACATGGGGACATCTGCGGGGATACCTTCCCTTTACGCTGGGAATCTGCATTTTTCTGTCAGAAATTGCAGGATGGTGTGTATTCTGGAAAAAAGTGAGGGAACGGAGGATGCAGGAGCAGCGCATCGAAGAACTGACCCGGTATCTTCTGGCGGCGGAGCGCGGAGAAGCTGCCATGCTCCGCCGCAGGGAAGACATGTTTTCACGTCTGGAGGATGGGGTCTATAAAGCGGTCATGGAGCTAAAAAGCACGAAGGAAGAGGCGGTGCGCAACCATGAGGTGCTGTCAAGGCGGATCGCGGACGTGGCCCACCAGTTAAAGACTCCTATTACATCTATGTTTTTGATGACAGAGCTTTTGGAGGAGCAGGAGACGGAGGAAGGGAAGGAATGCCTGCAGCGTCTGACATTGCAGATCCAACGGCTGCAGAATCTGGTCCAGGCCCTTTTGTCACTGGCAAAGCTGGAATCCCATACGATCCGGTACGAGCCGGAAACTCTGGATATGGAGGAATTGCTGGACGGTGCGGCAAAGCCTCTTCGGGAACTGCTGCAGAACCGAAAGATCCGGCTGGAACTTTCCGGAGAACCTGTGTCTATTCGAGCGGACCGGCAGTGGACGGAGGAAGCCATTCTCAATGTGATCAAAAACTGTGCGGAGCATACCCCGTCCGGAGGCCAGATTCGGATTATCTGGGAGAACAATCCCCTGTACATGGAAATCCGGTTCGCTGACAGTGGAAAAGGATTCAGTAAAAAAGACCTGCCCCATCTTTTTGAACGCTTCTACCGGGGAGAAAACGCTCAAAAAGACAGTGCAGGGATCGGACTTGCGCTTGCAAAGCTGATCATAGAGCAGCAGGACGGACATATCTATGCGGAAAATACGAGGGATGGACATGCCTGCTTTATCCTTCGGTTCTATCGGTAAAACATTTCCATTATGGCCATTCAGCCTGTTATAAGGTATGCCCAAAGGGCACCCCATCATGGCTATTCGGCCTGTTATAAGGTATCATTTTTGATCGTTGTGATGATATTTTCCTTCCGGATCCTTCGGCTGCCGATCAGATACGCGCCGAGGACTGCCAGAAGGATCAGCGCCGTATATCCCAGGATGATGCCCAGCGGCGCGAAGGGCAGGTATTCGATCAGAGTCACTTCACTGAGCCGCAGGAATACGGACACGAATATGATCTGGAAGGGAAGGCTCCAAAGCAGCGGCTTGAGTCCCAGTGTCACCCCTTCCAGGAACAGCATGTTCTTAAGCTGCCGATTGGACAATCCGACGGATTTCAGCATGGCGAACTCCCGGCTGCGCTGCCGCAGGTTTCCCGAAATAGCCGCCCACACATTGGACAGACCGATCACCGCCAGAAACGCAGTTAGGAAGGCAATGATCAGATTCCAGGATTCTTTCATATCAGCTGTCATTTTTTTTTGGTCGATCACGTCTGTAAACACATAATCTCCGCTCCCATAATAGTAAGAAACAATATGTTCCATCTGCCGGGAGACTTTCTCAATCTTGGAATCAGATAGAACGCCCTCGCTGCTGACCAGGAAGTTTCCATTGAGGTTTTGCGCGCTGTAATGGCGTTTCTCGCTGCAGAAAGCGCTGATATCCAGGACATGCTGTAGCGGCATGACAGCAGTCAGCGTAAAATGTGACGCCTTGTAAAGACTTGCGCAGGGAAGGGTATCCACCAGATCTCCTACCTTCAGGGAAAATGTGTAGTCCCCGGTGTCTTCGTCATAGGCGTGTTCTGTAAAATCCAGTGTCTGTCCCTGTTCCAGATCCAAAAGTCCGCAGTCCACCGGATGCCTCCGGGTACTTGCCTCCGGATCCCGGGTATAGTTGTAGACCAGCGCCTGGCCGGAATCTGCAAGATAAGGATCCGGGTCAATGCCAAGCCTGCCGCAGTATTCCCGGAAGCAGTGCTCCTCCAGGCCGATCAGTGCAGTCCGCATCCGGTATCTTCCGTCCCGTTTAATGAGAGAATATTTATTTTTGCTGATCACTCCGTCAAAGCCGCCGAAACGCTCCTGGATATCCGGAGAGGCATCTTCCGCCGAGACCCAGACGGCACAGGTCAGATTATTATAGACAGCGGCCTGCCCAATATCCGGAACCTGGACCAGATCTTCCATAAATTCCGGATCCGGTTCCCGCCCGTCGCTGATCGATATCTGGATGTGCTCATCCTGCAGGGACTGCTCACGGAGTATGGTATTGGATGCGTCGTTGATCGTAAATCCGTACAGGAAGGTGGTCAGCAAAAGGAAGGACATGCAGAGGGATAGGACAGCAGCCCGGTAGGAGTGCTTTCTCTGGGCCAGGGAATTTGCCGACAGCTCCCCGATGATCCCTCCAAGTGGGGAGGCCAACGGTGCACGGGATGGCCTGCGTATATGCCCTTTCAGGCAGCTGAGCCGCCTTTGACCAGTTCTTCTTTTTTTCTTACTGGACTGCCGGATGCCTTCCTCTTGTTTTATGATTTCTATAGGCAGTGCCTTGGCCAGCTTCTTCGCCGGAATCCGTGCCGACAGGCAGGCTGTCAGCAGGGAAAGCAGGAGGGCGGGAAGGACGGAGGGCAGTCCGAACACCGGCAGGATATCCGGTGCGGAGCGTCCGATGTCATTGTGCGCATTGATATTTGCAAACAGCTGGATATTGACAAACCACCCTGCGGCAAGACCGAAGGGCAGGACCGGAATCACCAGGATCAGGGCCTCTGAGACAGCTGCCGCGAGAATCTGCTTAGGCGACGCGCCGACACAGGCGAGAGTACCGAACTGGGCTGTTTTCTCATTCAGCGACAGGGCAAAAGCATTGTGGATGATCAGGACAAATACTCCCACGATCAGCATGGTAAATACCAGAAACATCAGCGGGACCGCCAGCATTTCAATGGAAAAAGTCTGTTCCGGCGGCACAATAAAATAATCCGCCAGCAGTCTGGTATTATATCGCAGAAGATAATCCCCGTATTCATCCTTTTCGTATCCTATGGATTCGGCCAGCGCGGGAAGTTCCCGGTAAGTGCTCCGCATGGGGTCAAATCGGAGATAGACCGTGATGGAATCTTCCGGTTCGATCGATTCCCGGCTCATATAGCTCATGCCGCTATAGGCCGGAACAGCAGAGGATGTGGCTGCATCCATGATTCCCACCAGCGTATAGGTTTTGGTACCGGTCTGACGGAATGTTTCCCCCTCCCGCCAGATATCTGTTTCCATGCAGACCTCTCCGTTATAAATGCGTTCCCCTACGGGAAGGGTCAGGGTGTCTCCCAGCTTTGCGCCGGGATGGTCTTCAAAATACTGCTTCGACAGGACCAGCTCCGAGTCTGTTTCGGGCAGACGTCCCTCCAGGATAGAATGCTGCTCAGGCATGGAGTTCCAGTATTCCTTCGTGGCAGGACGCTGGATGATATACCGACGCCTTCCGCTGTCGCTGACCTTTGCCACCTCCCAGGAACCCTTGATCATGACGGCAGAAACCGAAGCGTAGTTTTCGATTTTTTCCAGATCCCTGCCATAGCTGTTGTCAAAGAGTTCCCCGTGCCAATCCCCGTCATACCATTTATTCAGAAATACATCGTCCGCCCACATGGTATACACCATGGCGCAGAAGGAGGACAGCATAGTGGTCATCAAAAACAGGGCCGCCAGGATGGCAGCGCTGGTATACTTGTTTCTGCGGAGACTGCTGAAAACATATTCACGTATCATCTGCATCAGGACATCACCTCATCTCTGACAATTTTTCCGTCCTCCAGTGTTAAGATCCGGCCTGCCATGAGCGCCGTTTTTTCGTCATGGGTGATCAGGAGCACGGTCTGGCCGTATCGTTGGTTGGACAGCTTCAGAAGTTCAATCGTTTCCTCGGAATTGCGCCGGTCCAGATTTCCTGTAGGTTCATCGGCCAGCAGGATGGCAGGCTGGTAAATGAGACTGCGTGCAATGGCAGCCCTCTGCTGCTGGCCTCCGGAGAGCTCCCTTGGCAGATGGGACAGCCGGTCAGAGAGTCCCAGGGTGTTTACAATCTGCTCGAACCGGGCTTCGTCAGGCTTCCTTCCGTCCAGAAGTACAGGAAGAAGAATATTTTTCCGGACATTCAGGGTGGGGATCAGGTTGTAGAACTGGTATACGAGCCCGACCTTACGCCTGCGGAAAACCGCCAGTTCTTCCATATTCAGCGTGGAAATATCCGTCCCCTCAATATAAATATTCCCGCTGGTGGGACGATCTACTCCGCCCAGCAGATGGAGCAGCGTGGATTTTCCGGAGCCGGACGCTCCTACAATGGCGGTAAAGCTCCCCTTTTCCAGCGATAGATCCACATGGTCCAATGCAATCACCTGGTTGGAGCCGGTCTTATATGTTTTCGTCAGTTGGTTGCAGCGCAGTATTTCCATAAGATAAAACTCTCCTTTCTGTGAGGCTGATTTCTGATGTAAAAATCTCGTCAGCCCTGTGTAGGGTTATCATAACAAATGAAAGTGACAGGAAGGTGACAAAATAAAATTTTTCTAGCTGGATAAATGAGTTGGATGCTCCTTGGAGCATCCAGCCGCACAGCCGGAAATTTTTCACAGACAAACTTACCGTTTGCTGGTAAAATAAAATTGTTTGAAGATAATAAAGAGCAGAAAGGAATCAGTATTATGAAAATAGATTATAGAATCCGGGACGATTTTGTGGAGATCATACGCTGCAGGGGAACGATATCCAAAGTGGTTCTGCCGGAACAGATCGGCGGATATCCCGTAAAAAAGGTGGTCGCATATGCATTTTCTGCAAAAAAAGGGAAGGAGGACACAGACATACTTGTCTACGAGAGCCCAGAGGACATCTTGTTCGGAGAAAATGAAAGGCTTTTAGTGGGGGAGGAGATTGAGGAGGTCATATTTCCAGATACGGTAGAAGAGATTGGAAACTACATTTTTTATAACTGCAAAATGCTGAACAGGCTAGAATTTTCGGATTCTCTGGTACGCCTTGGAAGCGGCGCGTTTACCGGATGCGGGAATCTGGAGTTTTTGAAGGTTCATTTGAAGCGGGGAAAGAAATCCTGTGTGAAGGAAATTCTGGGCGAACTGTGGCAGCGGATGGATGTGCTGTTTTTGCATGAAGGCGCCGATACGCACGAAGAAGTTCAGGCCGTGAGACTGGTTTTCCCTGAACATTATGAGGAGGCCGTGGAAAATACGCCTGCACGGATTTTGTTTACCCAGCACCACGGAATTGGGAACAATTACCGTCAGTGCTTTTACAGCCGGGAGATAGATTACCGGAAATATGACAGCTTGTTTCCTCTGGCAGCGGCTCAGGAAAAACCGGAGGTTCTGAACGATATGGTATTCTCCCGCCTGGCCGGTCCCTGCGGTCTGACGGAGGAGTACAGGGAAATGTATGAAACCTACGTGCGGGAGCATCCCACGGAAACGGCCCGCTATCTGGTCAGCCGGGAAAGATCAGAGTATTTCCGGTGCATGTCAAAGGGGGAACTGTGGAGCCGGGCCGCTCTGGAGGAAGCGATTGAAGAAGCCTCGGAAGAAGGGAAAACGGAAACGCTCAGTCTCCTGATGAATGAGAAGCATCGGCGTTTTCCGGAGATAAAGAAAAAGCGTTTTGAACTGTAAACGTCTATCCCTCCAGCCTCTCCTTGATCGCCCGGTATTCCTCCGGAATCTCCTCCATTGTGATCATATCGTGTACGGAGCAGGTGCCGGCCTCCCGGGCGGTTTCATAGTACCACTTTTTATAGTTCAGTGTATCAAGCGTCTCTTGAACCTGCGCCATCTGCAGGATTACGGCGTCTCTCCGGCGTTCGATCAGCTCCAGCCGCTGCTCAATGGTGGAATCGCCTTCTGCGCACCAGCCGATAAAGGTCTTGATATCCTTGATTGACATACCCGTTTTTTTCAGGCACTCGATGATGGACAGCCATTCAAAATCCCCTTCACTGAACATACGGATGCCGCCCTTGGAACGTTCCACAAAGGGAAGAAGTCCTTCTTTGTCATAATAGCGCAGCTTAGAAGGCGCTACATGCAGCTTTTTCGCCATTTCTCCGATCGTATAATACATAGACACAACCTCTTTAAAGTTAATATAAGTTATTAAAGTTACTTTAACATTTAATATTATAACAGGAAACAAAAGGGGGAGTCAATTCTTTTATGGCTTACTGTTCACACCCAGGAGCCTCCTATTTGATATTTTAAGAAAAATCACATATAATAGGTATAAAAAATCACATGGTTTTGAAAGATAAAGGAGTTGTGGTAAATGGATATCAAACGGGCAAAGCAGGAGATCAAGGACTCCATAGAGGCGTATCTGGCGAAGAATGAGTTCGGGGCATATCGGATTCCGGCCATACGCCAGAGACCGATCCTTCTGATGGGGCCGCCGGGAATCGGAAAAACGCAGATCATGGATCAGATCGCGAAGGAATGCCGCATCGGACTGGTAGCATATACGATCACTCACCATACCAGACAGAGTGCAGTGGGGCTCCCGTTTATCAGGGAAAAAAGTTATGGGGGAAAGACCGTTTCAATCACGGAATATACGATGAGCGAGATCATTGCTTCTGTGTATGAAAAGATTGAGCAGACCGGTATACGGGAGGGAATCCTGTTTATAGATGAGATCAACTGTGTGTCGGAGACACTGGCTCCGACCATGCTGCAGTTTCTGCAGGGGAAAACATTCGGTAATCAGCAGGTGCCGGAGGGATGGATCATTGTTGCGGCAGGAAATCCCCCAGAATACAACAAGTCGGTGCGGGATTTTGATGTAGTGACGCTGGACAGGCTGAAAAAAATCGATGTGGAAGAGCATTTCGGCGTCTGGAAGGAGTATGCCTACAAGCAGGGAATCCACCCGGCAGTCATTTCCTATCTGGAGCTGCGAAAACAAAATTTCTATAAGGTGGAAACGACTGTGGATGGAAAATGTTTTGCCACGGCCAGGGGATGGGAGGATTTGTCCCAGTTTATCCAGGTCTATGAAAGTCTGGGAAAAAAGGCGGACCGGGAGGTCATATCCCAGTATATCCAGCATCCCAGGATTGCCAGGGATTTTGCGAATTACCTGGAGCTTTACCATAAATACCAGGCGGATTACGGGGTGGAGGATATCCTGCGGGGAAAATGGAATACCGCGGTCCTGCAGAAAGTGAAGGCGGCAGCGTTTGACGAGCATTTGAAGATCGTCAGCCTGTTCAACGGAAAGCTTAGTGAACTTTTTACGGAAAGTTTCCTGTTCGATTCATATGTTACAAGATTGTATGAATATTTGCTCCATTACCGGGATCAGCTGACGGAGGGAGAGTCCGGCAGCAGCCGGATCCAATCATCAATCGAGGATGAACTGCACCGTGCGGAGAAGGATCTGGAAGAACTGGAACGGAAAGAACTGCTGACCCGGCAGGATGAGATCATCCTGAAAAGGGTCATTGCCGCATTGGAGAGGTTTTCTCTAAATAAGAGGACGTCGGCCGCGGAAAATATGGAATTTGAAGCGGTGAAGGCTTTGTTTCAAAAAGAGGCGGATGCACGGGAAGCGCTGATCATACGTACATCTGAAACACTGACCCATGTATTTGACTTTATGGAGGAGGCATTCGGAGAGAGCCAGGAAATGGTTGCTCTGCTCACGGAACTGAATGCCAATTATTATAGTGTATGGTTTATCAAAGAATATGGGTGCGACCAGTATTTCCGCTATAACAAGGGACTTCTCTTCCAGGAACGCCATCAGGCGATCGTGCGGGAGATGGATGATGTTGAAGAACTGCTCAATACAGGGCTGAAGTAAAATTGCTGTGAACAGTAACGAAATAAATGCACATACAGAAAGAAGCTCCGTCAGGAGCTTCTTTCTAATAGTTATCTAAAAAGGAATGAGAGTAAAAGTGCGGAATCCGGGGTTACCGCCCCGGATGTCCAAAACTTTATGAGGGGGGAGATAGTTGTTTTTCAACTATCTGACATTTAGTATAATAGAAAAATGTGTCCAAAGTGTTTTTATTTCATTAAAGAACTCGAAAAATTATTAAGAAATCAAAAAGGAAATGAAAAGTGTTTGTGGAGTTTTTTACGTTACTTTTGCAGGTCTGAGTATACGGTCCTGCCGCCGCACAGGGTATATTTTACCTTTCCATACAATTCGGATCCTGTAAACGGAGAATTGGAGGACATGGAAAGATAACTGTCCGGTACCCAACACTCTTCCGGATCAAAGATTACAAGATCCGCCGGGCCGCCCTGCATGATTTTCCCGTAGGGCAGGCCGTAGAGATGGGCCGGGTTTATGGTCATTTTTTCCAATAACTGCATCAGAGTAAGATGACCGGGCCGGACAAGCGACGTGATCCCAAGGCTTAAGGCTGTCTCGAGTCCGATGATGCCGCTGGGGGCGTCAGGGAACGGCCTTCTTTTTTCCTCAGCGCTGTGGGGGGCATGGTCCGTGGCAATGATGTCGATTGTGCCGTCGGACAGTCCCTGGATGATCGCCTGCCGGTCCTCCTCCCTGCGCAGCGGAGGATTCATTTTAGCCAGGGCGCCGTGGGCGGAGACTGCCTCCTCTGTCAGAGTGAAATGGTGCGGAGTCGCTTCAGCGTGGAGCTTCGCACCCATTGCCCGGAACGCCCGTACAAGCTCTACGGAATATCCGGAACTGATATGCTGTATGACCACATGTGCGCCGGAACGCAGTGCCAGCATACAATCTCTTGCTACAAGAGATTCCTCAGCGATAGAAGGAGAGCCATAGAGCCCCATCTGCCGGGAAATGTCTCCGTGATTGATTCCGTTATTCCGGATAAACGCGGGATCCTCTTCATGGAGGCTGATAGGGACATGGAGCTTTTCGGCGGCCTTCATGGCCTCATAGCAGAATGCGGCATTGGTGACGGGGATCCCGTCATCCGTAAAACCGCAGGCACCGGCTTCCCTGAGCGCGAGCATGTCCGTCATGACTTGTCCTTTCAGGCCCCGGGAAACAGTGCCGGCCTGGAAGATCCGGATCTTTTCCTGTTTTGCACGTTCCAGGATATCCCGCAGTACAGGAACAGAATCCACCGCAGGGGACGTATTTGCCATGCAGATCACGGATGTGAATCCGCCTCTTGCCGCCGCAAGGGCGCCGGAGTGGAGCGTTTCCTTATGGGTGAAGCCGGGATCCCGGAAATGTGTGTGGGTATCAATCAGCCCCGGGGCAATGACAAAGCCTTCCGTGTCCAGGCATTCCTCACCGGGGGCAGCAGCCAGGTCCGGACCGGCCTTCTCAATGATACCGTCCCGGATGCACAGGTCTGCTTTGTACGATGTATTGGTGTCTGGATCCATAATCAAACCGTTTTTTAGAATCATAGTACTGTTCCTTTCCGATTTTGTAAAGTCTCTTAATGTTACAGTTTATGCGGCCATGCGGTAAATACACGCCATGGTATGACCTGTAAACTATTTTTACATATATTATGCTATTTGGCAATACAAGAAGTTCTTGACATTTGCTTCTGAATGAGGTATATTTATAACATAAAGAGCGAATTACACCACATAAAGGAGGAGCATGATGAAAAGAATGAATTACTTAGGATGGTTATCCCTTCTTTCCCTGATCTCGGTATTGGGATGGAAGAGCGGCAACACAGGGCTATATGGATTTTTCGGCTTTATTTATTTTATCCGGTATTTTTGGGTGATTCCGGATGAGCTGTTTCTGCTGAATGTACAGAAATCCGCCACGATTGCATTTATGCTTAGTATGGTCTCCCTTGTTCCTTTTATGTTTTCCTGCGCTGCTATTTACAATATTTCTGCGGCGATCCCTATGTCGTTTGCACTGAGCTTTGCGGTATCGACGATCGCATTTGCATTTACAATGACTGGATTGGAATGGAAAGAACGAAGAGGTACAGAGGAATGATCAAAAACAGGATAAAGGAATACCGGGCCAGATATGATATGAAGCAGGAAGACCTGGCAAAACTGGTCGGTGTGCGGAGGGAAACGATCGGGAATCTGGAAAAAGGAAAATACAATCCTTCGCTGGTCCTGGCATGGAACATTGCAAAGGTATTTCATGCCGCGATCGAGGAGATTTTTACGGTCGAGCCATGACAGACTTTTTCGGCTGTACGGCTGCAGTCCGTTCAGCGGATAAACCGGCCGGCCATGTTCTGCCTCAGGCAGCGTTCAGGCCGGCTGGTTTAAAGTGATGTATAAGGCTGTAAGACTGCGATCACGGACAGAACATGACGGTATGCATCCAGACTGCCATCTCCCCGGTCCCACGGTTGTTCCAGTATGCATAGGGCACTGCTTTACATACAATATCATCAAAATCCGGTACATATTCTTCATATAAATGCTCTGTATGATTTTTCATTTTTTTTCCGGGAATCTCCAATTCCACAATCCCGCCCAGTTTATCCACATAATATTCCTGAACCGGCCGATCTGTAAACAGATAGATAGAGGACAGATTTTTTCCGTTATCGGCTTCTTCAAAACAATAAACGACCGGCCCGCGCTTGACAGCGGCTCTTCCTGTATCAAAGCTTATATTTCTGTTTGCACGTAAGAAACGTACACGTATATCAAACTGAATCGTTATATCCAGGTCGTGCTCGACCAAAATCTTAGCATAACCGTTCTGAATGTCCGGATGTATTTCATGTTCCCGGGTATAGATTCTATAATTTTCGGCATATTCCGGTATCCGCAATGCCAGCAGGAGACTGCTCTGCACCCCCAGGATCCGGATGCGAGCCTTTCCGTTCCAGGGCATTTCTGATTCGGTTATGAGGGTGATATCCCCTTGGTCAAATGAAAGTTGGGTTTCATTTGATATATACAGATGCATGTAAATTTCATGCTTGGCGACGCCATATATATACTTCCCGAGAGATGCCAGAGTACGGGCCACATTAGGAGGACAGCAGGCAACTCCGAACCACTTCTGCCTTACTGCTTTTACATGGCTGCGTGAGGTATGCGGCATACAGTTCTGAGGGCGGACTTCCAGCGGATTTACATAAAAGAAGCTCTGGCCGTCCAATGCCGCGCCGGCAAGGATCGTATTATAAAGCTGTAGCTCTGCAATATCCGCATATTGGCTTTCCCGCGTAATATTTGCCATTCTGAGGCTGAACATTGCCATTCCGATGGAGGCACAGGTTTCAGAATAATTGCAGTCATTCGGAAGATCATAATCTGTTGTAAAACGTTCCAGAAATCCGGAAGAACCAATCCCTCCGGTCACATACATTCTTTTATTTACAATATTGTTCCAAAGCTTCCGGCAGGCTTCGAGCATTTCTTCGTCCTGATATGCATCTGCGATATCGGCCATTGCGCTGTACATATAGACAGCACGCACAGCATGGCCTTCCGCAGTTTCCTGTTCTCTGACCGGCTTGTGAGATTGGGAATATGCAGGATCATAATCTGCAAATTCCGGGAAAAGCGATGCGTATCCGGGCTGCTGCCGTTCTGTCAGGAAATAGTTTTCACCGACGCCTCGGATATCCAGAAAATATTTTGCCTGATCCATGTATTTCCTTTCGCTTGTAGCAAGGGCGAGTCTGATCAGACCGATCTCAATCTCCTGATGACCTGGATATCCATGGATTTTTCCTTCTTCACAGCCAAATGTATCACAGATAAGATCAGCCAGCTTTCTGGTACAATCCAAAAACCTTCGTTTTCCGGTCCCCTCGTAATAGGCTACCGCAGCTTCTATCATATGTCCGGCCGTATACAGCTCATGTCCCTCACAAAGATTTTTCCACTTCTGATCAGGAGCCTTGGTAATAAAGTATGTATCCAGATAACCGTCAGGCTGCTGTGCTTCTGCGATCAGCTCGATCACTTCATCTGCTGTCTCTTCAAGCTCTGTATTTTTATGGACGGCGAGAGAGTATCCAACCGCTTCCAGCCACTTTGCGATATCCGTATCCTGGAAGACAGCACCATAAAAATCACCTTCTTTTTTTCCAGCTGCAATTTTAAAATTTTCCAGACAATGGCTGGATTCTACACAGGGATCCTGATCGGTCATGATCGTCCATTGACGGGGGATCATGACCTTTTCGACCAGCTCCGTATGCTTTGACCAAAAGCTGTCCTGTATCTGAATCCTGGAAAGCGGTACTGGCATCAGTTTCATCGTTTCCACCATCCTCTCATAAATATTTTTGTTGAATTTCAGAAAAGTCAGTTGTCTGGAACCGGTCCAAAAGCGCATACCAGCCTTTTACAGCAACGGCCTGGATCCATGGAAAACAGGTTTTGTTCCCTTCTCCCTTCAGACGGTTGCCGAATCCGGTGTCAGCAGTAAACATCGGGTCGTCAACAGCCCACCAGCTGATCATATACCCTTCTTCCTGAAGTCCGTTCTGCGCATAGCCCCAGGAACGGCCCGGAAGCTCTACGGTCTGATTGCAGCCTTGCCAGTACAGTCTGGCAGCCTCCAGTAATTCACGGTCATTTGTATAGACCGCAATCTGCGCCATCTCGGCAACGCCCATGAGCTGGAAGGGATGGACATATCCGGCGCCGCAGGTATCGCAGGCGCCCATTCCGATACTGTTGAATCCATATCTTCCCAATGTACTTTCTGAAGGAAGGGGGACATTCCATAAGCACACCCAGGAGGCGCAAAAATGTGCTGCTTTTGATGCGGCTTCTAAAAAGATGTTATCTTTTACAGCCTCATATAAAGACAGCATTCCAAACATAGGATAAAGAATACTTTCGTTGTCGATCAACTGCCCTTTTGCATAAATACTGTCATGGACGCCTCCGTTGAAACGCACCCGGTCAATGATATACTCTTTGACGAACAATCCTGCTTTACAGGCTGCATCCAGGTATTTCTGCTCACCTGTCAGATGATACAGCTCCGTTAAAAAGGAAATGGATGTACCGGTGGATGATTTTTGTTCATAGATCGTCCCGCCAAACCAGATCTTCGGTTCCAGGATCGGTTTACCTTCCAGGTCATATGCACGAAACCATCCGCCATCATCCTCTTGTGTCCTTAACAGAAAGCATGCGTAGTTTAAGATTGCTTCCAGCCAGTTTGAATGCTCCCGCCCGTGCTTCTTTTCATAAACATACAGGCGCAGCAATGCTGTTACATCTTCATTCATGCACCGCAGATAAGCGCCTTTGAGGGGAAGAAGGGTATCGATGATCTCTTTTCTGTATTCATAGAGCGGCCCCATAAGCTGTTCCAGCTCTTCGCCCCTTGCATAAGCTAGGGGAAGCAGCAGGCCTGTCCACCAGAAACTTACCGTTTTATTGTCAACATTATACAGATTATAGAACATGCCCGATTCTTTGATATGAATGACATTCGTGAAGAAATCGGCTGTCTTCAGTCCGCGCCGGATATATTCCTTATTCCCGTGTTCATATCCGTATCGGACAAAATGATATGCATTTAGTATATTTTGTCCAGTAAATCCGTATTGAATAATATTTTCTAATTGATCTCCTTTTTGCGGGTGGCAGTTCAAAACATAACCGGCAGGTTCATTTTCGTCTTCTGCTTTTGGCGTCTCAACATAATATCGGTCCAGAGACTCCAGGCGGTACCGCGCGATCTCTTCGGGAGACGCAGCAAGAGGTGCGGGCGCAGGCTTTTTCGCCTGGATCACATGGCTGATATTATACCAGCAGGCATCGTGGAAGTCAGCATGTTCTTTTCGTGAAAAGCGGTAAGAAATTTCAAAATGCTCTCCCTCTTCCAACGGCCAGAACGCACCGAACGGAATGGTTTTTATAATATAAAGTGCGATCGTTGCGTTGCCTTCCGCGAAAGGATAACAGGCTCTCAGACACAGCTTTTGTCCGCCGCTTCCATCCGCGCCCATGCTTCCGATATCTGTTTTCTGCAGAAACAAGGCTTCCGCTTCCCCGGTTTCCGAAGAGACTGCCCGGGCAGGAATGGAATCATACCGGGGGAGCTGTTCGCGCTCCATCCTTACCGCCAGCCGTCTCTTTTCGGAGTAGCACATAAACATTGGATAGTTAAAACGATCTTCCCGGAATACGATTTTCTTTGTATGAAAATAGTCTTCATATCCATCTTCATCCAGGTCATTTTTATCAAAAACAGCAGGCGGGGCAAAATACCTGAGATCTTCGAATCTGCTGTCTTCATGTGGCAGAGGGATCATTTCCGTACAGAGCCGGATTCCCTTTTTGATTCCGCTTTTCTTCACATGAAGCTGTCTCGTTAAAACAATCCCGTCTTCGTCATAGCGATAGACGTCATGCACTGCAATTTCTCCGGCGGACTCATTTGAGATCAATGCCTCTGCCTCGACCTGATTTTTCTGTTCTTTGATATCCGTATACCCTGCTTTGATCTTTTCGCCGGGATCATTCTGAGAGCCGCCCCATACTTCTAAAATGACAGGATGTCTCAAGACCCCAAATTCCTGATCGGCATTTATGAAAACTGCCTGTTCTTTGTTCACTTTGATCTTATAATTTGTTTTCATTTTTTATCCTTTCACAGCACCTGCTGTTAGTCCTTTTACGAGATCCTTTTGGAAAATAAATGTTAATATAAATGCAGGTATCATAAATAAGATCCCTGTTGCTGACATGCTTCCCCAGAATGTCTGAAACGATGTTACATAACCGGCAATGCCTATCGTCAGGGTCTGCGCTTTTGCGGTTGACGTCAGAGAAAGCGCAAACATAAATTCATTCCACGAAAACAAAAAGGCCATTAATCCGGCAACGCCCACAGAAGAGCGTGATAAAGGCAGGACTACCCGGACCAGGATCCCCCAGGGTCCAAGGCCGTCGAGTTCAGCTGCTTCCTCTAATTCTCTGGGAACCTGGGAAAAGAAATTCTTCAGCATCCAGACGATCAGGGTCAACTCAAAAGGAATATGAGTTAAGATCAGACCGGTGATAGAATCACTTAACTGAAGATTCCTCATGATCATAAAAAAGGGAATTACCATGGCCACCTGAGGCACCATCCGCACCGCTGTAACCGCGCCGAATACAGGTTTCATAGATCTGCGCATATATTTGGCAAAGCCGTAGGCCGCGGGAATCCCGGCGCAAAGTGAGATGGAGCAGCTGATCAATGAAACTGTAATACTGTTTTTGAGGTAATTTGGAAAATTGCTTTCTGTCAATACCTCCTGGTAATGCGCTCCGGTTGCAGGATCAGGAAGCAGGTCCGGCGGGATTGCAAACATTTGTACATCCATTTTTAAGGATGTGATCAGCGTCCATAATATAGGAAATATTGTGATCAGCGAGCTGACCGTGAGAAGAAAGAATATCAATCCATTTATCATTTTCTTTTTCTTCATACCTCTTCCTCCTCTCGCATGAGCCTGTTGCAGAGCAGGCTTAATATACCGATGATCAGCATCACCAGAAAGGATGCGGCCGCCCCCTGGCCGAATTTCCAGTCTGTAAAGATTCGCTTATAGATATATGTGCTCAATACCTCCGTGGCACCGCCGGGGCCGCCGCCTGTCAATATATAGACCAGGTCATAGATCCGGAAGGCATCGGTCAGACGGATGACCAAAATGATCAATAAGGTAGGTTTTAACTGCGGAAGAATGACCTTCCAGAAAATCTGCCTGCTGTCTGCACCGTCTATGGCGGCAGCTTCATTTAATTCTTCCGATAATCCGCCCAGCCCGGCCAGCAGTACCAGGATGACAAATGGTGCTGCAAGCCAGAGGTTGGATACTACGATCGTAACCCATGCCGTAGAAGAGCCGGTAAACCAAAGCGGCGCCTTGATCCCGATAAGGCTCAGCAGATGGTTGATGATCCCGTACTGGTCTGCAAACAGCCACCGCCACTGCAGTCCTGATACGACCGGGGCGACCATCAGCGGAACCGCAAAAATCAGGCGGAAGATTCTGGAGCCTGCAACCTCTCGGTATAACAGCAATGCAATGCCGAATCCGATCACAAGTTCTAATAAAATTGTAGTAACCACAAAAAAACAGGTGTGGAACAATGCGGACTGAAATTTGGAGCTTTTTATCACGGAAAGATAATTATCTAAACCGACAAAAACAAATTGGTTATCAATTACAGCATTGGAATCTGATATGCTGATCAGAAACGCATAGATCAGCGGCACCGCAAATGTTATAAGCAGCAGGATACATGCCGGTGCAACCAGAGTATATCCCGCGATTCTCCGTCTGCGTTCGCGTACTATTTCACTTCTCATATGTTCACCTCGTTTCATTTTTCAGAAGTGCTTTTAAAATGCCCATACGATGGGAATAGTGTATGGGCATTTCTGTAATTTATTCGATTGCCTCTTTGATTGTCTCTTCTGCCTGTTCCAGCGCTTCCTCAATCTCAATCTGTTGAGACATGATATTGGACAGGGTGTAAGAAAGCTCATTCTGTACGGTGGGAAAATTGGGATTCTCCGTCGCGTTGGAAGCATAATTCAATGCGTCGCACATCGTCTGGATGCTTTCTTTATCAAAATCAGAAAGGGATGTATCCTCCTGCACTGCATTTAAGGAAGAAGTCCTGGGAACCGGATTGCAGCTTGAAATTCCCAATTCAGCCAGCTTCTCTGATGAGGTGGCCCATTTTATAAATTCCCATGCAGCCTCTTTATTCTTGGAACTGCTGGAAATCCCGAATCCCCAGGTCCATGCTGAGGACGCCTGCTCTTTTCCTGCCGGCTGTACGGCAACTGCGAAGGAATCAGAAACCGTTGACTGCTCCGGATCCTTTGCCATGGAATACATGTACGGCCAGTTCTTTACCATAGCCACTTTCCCCTGCATAAAGAGGTTGTGCACATCGGCATTATCATAGCCGATCGAGCCGGGCATTACACTTTCATCTTCGTACATCATTTTTAAAAGATATTCGAAAACTTCCTTGTTCTCAGGTGAATGAATGGAAATATTGCCTTCCGCATCTATGATGGAGCCGCCTGCCTGATAAATCCAGTCTACCAGATGGGTAACGGGTTCCACTGCCTGCTTTGCTTCAATGATCGTTCCATAGACTTCGCCGTCCGTCAGCTTTTTTGCAGCATCTGCATATTCTTCCCATGTTTTTGGAAACTCTTTGATTCCGGCATCCTCGAACAGGTCTGTCCGATAAAATACGATCGGGGTATGCACAAAAAACGGGATAGAATAGATTTCACCGTTATAGGAAGAGGCATCCAATGCAGCTTCATAAAAATCTGCTTTATCTTCTTCTGTCAGCTTATCTCCCAATACTTCCAGATAACCCTTGGATGCAAATTCTGAGATCCATGGCTGGTCCGCATCATAGATATCGATCGCACCGCTTTTGGAGATCGCTTCCTGGACAAACCTTTCGTGCATATTATCATGCGGGATCTCTACCCATTCGATCTCAATTCCGGTTTCCTCCTCAAATTCCCCGCATTGTTCTTCATAAAAAGCAATTTGAGGGGAGCCGGACTCTACACCGATGACCAGTTTCGTTCCTTCTTTGCCGGCTGAGGTTTCTTCCTCAACAGGGCTGTTCTGTTCTGTTTCATTTCCGGTTGTTTCATTTGAAGTAGGATTCCCCTGGCATCCTCCTAATATCAGGGAAACCGCCATAAGACAAGTGATCATTCCTGCTGTTTTTCTTTTCATAATCTCCTCCTGTTATATGATCCGTAACTGTCTGGCTACTTCACAGAACAGTTACTTTGATTCAATAGTTGCTACAGATTCTTTTTCTACGAAGTTGCAGGGCAGAATGATTTTTCTGTCGTCAGCCTCTCCGTCTTTGATCAGGTTCAGCAGCAGTTTTGCGGATTCTTTTCCCATCTGTTCGAGCGGGATATCAACCGTCGTAAGCCTTGGACGTGTGAAACGGCATTCCTGTCTATTGTCAAACCCGACAATTGAAATATCTTCCGGAATTTTTTTGCCGTCGTTCAATGCGGCATCCATGAATCCTACGGCCATCAGGTCATTCATGGCAAAGACTGCGGTAGGCTTGACGCGGAGCCTCTTATACTGCCTGTATGCCGCCTCTCCGGATTCAAATTCCCAATCCCCTGTAAACGACCATACACGTTCCGGATCGATTCCGCATTCCTCCAAACCTTCAATATATCCGGAATATCGCTTTTGCGCAGGGCGGGATGAATCAGCCCCGCAGATGATTCCGACATCCTTGTGATGATGTCCTGCAAGATATTTTGCAATCTCTTTTGAGATATCTGTGTTGTCATAAGTCACACAATAATTCTGATGTGTCATATCATAGCAATAGGCCAGGACAACGGGAATATGAAATTGCGGGAGCAGACTGGATACGTCCCTGTCATGGTGGGAGGCATAGACGATCCCATCTACCTGGGCTTTTTCAAATAATTCCATTCCCTTTTTCAGAATATCTCTGTGCTCGCAGACCGCATCAATATTTTTGCCGATTTTTTTTAAAAGTCCCAGATTATTTAAAATAACAGTATATCCGTTTTTTTCTGCGTACTCGTTAATTCCGTTGAGAATCCTGGGAGTCTGGAAGGAAGTGATATCCTCCACCATGATGCCGATGGTGCTGCTTTTCTTTGTACGCAGGCTTTTGGCAATCCGGTTCGGGCTGTATCCTTCCTTTTTGACAATTTCCAGGATTTCCTTCCGTTTTTTTTCACTGATATTTCCTGTCCCGTTTAATGCATACGAAACTGCTGCCACAGAGACTCCAGCCAATTCCGCAATCTCTTTCATATTCATCTCTTTGTCTCTCCTATAGCTTAATCGTTTAACTAAAGTTGTAAAAAAAATAGCGGGCACAAAACCTCCTTTTCTGAATATTATAAACTTAATCGATTAATTTATGGACTAAATATAGCAGACGGAAAAAGCTTTGTCAATCACTGAGACGGAAGACGGATTAATTTCGCCTATTTGCACAAGTTAACAAAAGTGAACTTGTGCATCTTTCTTTCTATATTTCCAGAATTTGTATTATTTTTAGCTTATACGGACAGGGGACAGTCTGAAATCAATCCGATATCCCGGATATAAAGACAAAGAAATCCGCCAACCTTATGGTTAGCGGATCTCTTGTTATAGTTATCTAAAAAGGAATGAGAGTAAAGTGTGACACCCAGGAATCGCTCCCCGGATGTCTTAACTTTATGAGGGGGGAGATAGTTGTTTTATCAACTATCTGACATTTAGTATAAAAGAAAAATGTGTCCAAAGTGTTTTCATTTTATAAAAGAAGTAGAAAAATTATAAAGAAAAAGTTTAGAATGTAGAAAACTGTCATAATTTGCGGCAAAAGTATGATAAGATAGAACTGACCAGAATAGGAAATCAAAGTTCTGACCACAGTAAATGGATAGACAAATAGACGTTGAGATCACAGGAAGCGGGGAATCATGGTATGGAAAATAAAGAAGCAGCCGGGCGTCTGGAAGTGCTCGGAGAAAAGATATGGAATGCGTCGAGGGATGAGCTGTATCTTGGAATGCGTTTTCTGGATGTTGCGCTGAACAGCTTTGTGTATCAGATGGATACCGGAGTCAGCCCATTCGGAACCGATGGCGCCGTGCTGTATTTTCATCCTCAGCAGCTTGGCGGATTATACCGGCAGAACCGGACCCTAGTGAACCGCGGATATCTGCATATGGTATATCACTGCATCTTCCGGCATATGTGGAAGGAATATCCGGCAGGACCGGAGGATGACTTTTCGGAAGTAAAGCGCCAGGGGATGTCTTCCGGCGCCAGACTGTGGAATCTGAGCTGCGACATTGCGGCGGAGTATCTGATTGACAGAAATTATCACCGCTCGGTCCGATATTCCCGGAGCCTGCTTAGACGGGAAACCTATCGAAAATTGGAACAGGAAGGCAAGACGCTGCACGCCGAACGGATTTTTAAGCTGCTGCGGGGCTGGAACCTGGATGAAAAGGGACTGGCAAAGCTGGAACAGGAATTTTATGTAGACGATCATCAATACTGGGGCTCTCACCAGCCGGACAGAAAGCCTGATGCGGATTCCTGCCTCCGGAAAAAATGGCAGGATATCGATGAGCAGATGGAAACAGATCTGGAAACTTTTTCAAAAGAGGCATCCGAACAGAACGGAGACTTACTTGGGCAGCTGAAGATTGAAAACAGGGAAAAACACGATTACCGCTCTTTCCTGAAAAAATTTTCCGTATGGAGAGAAGAGCTGGGAGTGGATACAGACACCTTTGACTATACATTTTACAGCTATGGCCTGTCTTTATACGGGAACATGCCGCTGATCGAACCCCAGGAGACAAAGGAAGTCAAAAAAGTAGAAGAATTTGCGGTGGTGGTGGATACCTCCATGTCATGCTCCGGGGAGCTGGTGCGCAGATTCCTGGAAGAAACATATGATGTACTGAGCGAAAATGAAAGTTTTTTCCGCAAGATCAATGTGCATATCATTCAGTGCGATGAGACGGTGAGATCTGACGTCAAGATCAGCGGCGAGAAGGAGCTGAGAGAATATATGGACAATCTGACATTGTACGGAGAAGGCGGGACAGACTTCCGCCCGGCATTTGATTATGTGGACGAGAAGATCCGGCAGGGGGAGTTCAGGGATTTTCGGGGGCTGATCTATTTCACGGATGGATACGGGATCTACCCCAGGAAGGCGCCGGGGTATCAGACGGCATTTGTGTTTATGCAGGAAGATTATCAGGACGCAGATGTACCGGGGTGGGCGATGAAGCTGACAGTGGACTGACCGGAGCCGTATATGGCAGTGTGCATGGACATGGATAGAATACGAAGGATGAACTGCAGCATCAGATTACAAAGAATCAAATATTTTTGCTTCGAATTGTCTCTATATTGCAACTTTTTGTTGATTTATTGAGCGTATGTGTGTAAAATTAATTGTAAAAGTGAGACAAACACTTACATTATCGAGATCAAGGGCATAAATATAAGGTTTCGTAAGTGCAAAATCCTGGTATCCAAAAGGGGCACAGCAGTGTATATCCCTACGGGACGGACTTCGTCCGATAACAGAAAGAAGGAGATCATATGCATCGTGAAGAGATAGAGCAGTATGCTTTTTTATATTTATGCGGGGCCAGAGACCGGAGGCTACTGTCAGGAAGGGAGAGAATGACCTATGCTGATTTTGACAGGCTGATCTACATTACGGCCTTTTTGGGACTGATCCACTATAATCTGAAAATGTGGAATCAATATTCTTCACAGTTTCAAAACCAGCTGGAACGTCTGGATCTGTCGTTTGAGATGAGGTCTGCCCCGCTGCATTCGTCAGAGTATGAAGATGAGATATGCCGGCAGGAGCAGTGGCTCATGGAATTTTGCAGCAGCGCTCCGAACCAGGAGGCGAAGGAGTATTTAAGAAAAGTCGTGGACAGAAGGGTTTAGTACCGCGTTGTCGTCAGTCAACATTATACAGGTCACGCCTGATCAAGGTGTGACCTGTAATGCGTTTAGTAGTTGCCGCACACCTGGAATAGTGGTATGATTCTTTTGATAGAATATTTCTGTATCTGCGAGATATTACTGTACAGATACAAATAACCACTGACGGAGGTAGAAGTATGAAGGTATTACTGATCAACGGAAGTCCGCATGCAAAGGGAAGTACATATACGGCGCTGCATGAGATGGAGAAGGTTTTTGCAGGGGAGGGCATGGAGGCGGAGATCCTGCACATCGGCAATCTAGACATCAGAGGCTGTGCTGCCTGCGGGTACTGCGGAGGGCACGGCAGATGTGCTTTTGACGACATAGTAAATGAAGCAGCTCCCAAACTGGAAGCCTGCGACGGCCTGGTGGTCGGAAGCCCGGTCTACTATGCATCCGCCAATGCCACATTGATCGCATTTCTGGACCGTTTGTTCTACAGCACGCACTTTGACAAAACAATGAAGGTTGGAGCCGCCGTGGCGTCTGCCAGAAGAGGCGGGCTGTCTGCTACATTTGACGAACTGAACAAGTATTTTACTATCTGCGGAATGCCGGTGGCATCAGGTCAGTATTGGAACAGTATCCATGGAAATAATGCCGGCGAAGCTGTACAGGATGCGGAAGGGCTGCAGATCATGCGGACACTGGCAGTGAATATGGCATTCTTGATGAAGAGTATCGCCCTTGGAAAAGAAGAGTATGGCCTGCCGGAGAAAGAACCGGTCTGCAGGACCAATTTTATAAGATAAAAAGAGTGTGGGAGGAAGGATCATGAAACTGACCTTGGAAGGTTTAAAGAACAGGCAGGATTGGGAACAGGCCGGGATCGGGCTTCCGTCCTATGATGCTGCGGCAGTAGCAGATAGAACCAGAACCGCCCCGGTGTGGGTGCATTTCGGCGTGGGAAATATTTTTCGGATATTCATCGGCGGGATTGCGGACCGTCTGATTTCAGAAGGACTGATGGATAAGGGGATCACTGGTGTTGAGACCTTTGATTATGATGTGGTGGATCAAATATACAGACCCTTTGATAACCTGATTCTTTCCATCACGCTTCACGGAGACGGCACAACGGAACGAAAGGTGCTGGGTTCCGTGACAGAAGCGGTGAAAGCACAATATTCCGATGAGGAGCAGTGGAAGCGACTCAAAGAGATTTTCCGCGGGCAGGGCCTGCAGATGATCTCGTTTACGATCACAGAAAAAGGTTATGCGCTGACCAAAGCGGACGGAACTTATTTTGACTTCATAAGAGCAGACATTGAAAACGGGCCGGAGAAAGCGGCAAGCGCTATGGCAGTTGTAACGGCCATGCTGCTGGAGCGCTTCCGCAGCGGCAAGTTACCGCTTGCTCTGGTATCCATGGACAACTGTTCTCAAAACGGGCAGAAATTCCGAAATTCCGTTTTAGAGATTGCAGAGGAATGGAAAAAACGCGGTTTTGTCGATGATCAGTTCCTTCAGTATATTCGTGACGAAAGTCTGGTATCCTTCCCCTGGACGATGATCGATAAGATCACGCCCCGCCCCAGTGAGAAGATCGCGGCGGAGCTGGAGGAGGCCCGGGTGGAAGATATGCAGCCGGTGATCACATCCGGAAAGACCTATATCGCTCCATTTGTCAATGCGGAAGGCCCCCAGTATCTGGTGGTGGAGGACAGCTTCCCCAATGGCCGCCCTGCATTGGAGAAGGCAGGGGTATACATGACAGACCGGGATACGGTCAACAAGTCCGAGAAAATGAAAGTGACCGCATGTCTCAACCCCATTCACACCGCATTAGGGCCCTATGGATGCGTGCTGGGATACGAACTGTTTTCCGATGAAATGAAAGATCAGGACATGCTGGAGCTGGCGCGCCGGGTCGGATATGTGGAAGGCATGGAGGTGGTCCCGGATCCGGGAATCCTTTCCCCGAAGGCATTTTTGGACGAGGTCATTCATGAACGGTTTCCAAATCCATATCTGGGAGATACCACGCAGAGACTGTCGGTAGACGTGTCCCAGGGAATCGGTATTCGATTTGGTGAAACTATCAAATCCTACATGGCCAAGTTCGGAGACGCAAAAAAGCTGAACGGTATTCCAATCGCAATTGCCGGGTGGTTCCGCTATCTTCTTGCGATTGACGAGGAAGGCAGGCCTTTTGAACTTGCTCCGGATCCCATGGTTGACGAACTGCGGGAACAGATGGCAGGAATCGTGTTCGGAGACCCTTCCAGTCTGACAGACCAGCTGAGGGGAATCCTGTCCAATGAAAATATCTTTGCTGTGGATCTGTACAAGGCCGGAATCGGAGAGAAGATCGAGGAAATATTCCGAGAAGAGATCGCAGGGCCAGGAGCAGTCAGAAGAACTGTGAAGAAATATCTGGGCATCTGAAAGTATTCCAGAGGACATCCCATTATGGCAGATCCATAGGGGTGGCAGAAAAGAAGACACCGGGAAATGACGAATTTACACAATGGACAGCAGACAGATCCGCAGCCTGCTGTCCAGAAGTATAAAGAACGATAAAGGAAGAAGAAATGCGCAGAAAAAAAGAAGAAAAATGTCAGGAAGAAGAGCGCTGCCGCCAAGAGGAAGACAGGAAGAAAGCCGAAGAAATCCCCGGTCAGGAGAAGTGGAGAAAGGCGGAATTTTTCCTTTTCGGAGATTCATGGGAAGAGGAAGCCGAAAGCACAGAGGCAGAGCAGGACAATAAAAATATCGAAAGGCTGGAACGCTATAAATACTTTAGGGGGACCCGGATCAAGCATTCTGTGACCGTACCGACGGAAATAATGGAAAAGGGCGAAAAGCTGTATGCCCAGGGGGATATTGAGATGAAAAATATCCTGTCGGGCTTTGATCAGTACAGTGAGGATGTCAGGGGACAGATTGACGCGGTGGGAAGATCGGGCAATATGGAATTTCCAATCCGGATTATTTTTTCACGCACTGCCGTAACCTATTCGGACTGTCGATGCCCTCAGTGCATGCGTGACTATTATACCTGGGACGTGGAGAAGACGAAATGTCCATACAAAGCCGGCGTGTTAAAAATGCTAGAAGATTATCTGAACAGCCACAGCTTCAGCGACGCTACGGACAGCTATGGGAAGGCATTGCTGCATTTCTACCAGAAAAAAAGGTCGAACCTGGCGATAGCAGATACGGAAGACAAAAAGGAAAGCCTCCGGTTTGTACCGCGGCTGACCCAGAAGGGTGGAAAGCTCTCCGTATCTTTTAAGATCGGAGAGAAGAAACTTTTTATTGTAAAAAAGCTGGATGATTTCTGTGAAAATATAAAAAATTCGGCAACCGCTACATACGGATCGAATACTGAGATCAATCACAATCAGGACAATTTTACGGAATCCGGTAAGGGCTGGATTCATTTCATCAACCAGATCGTGCGGGAGGAAGAAGAATTTCTGGAACGGCTCCAGACGTCTCATGATTCTTACTATGGCTCAAGGAAGACTTCTGTGGGCGGCTCTCTGAATCTGTTCGGCTGGAGACTGGACGCGTTTTATGAACAGATGGCAGACGAAGCCGTTGAGTTTGAGGATAAAGATGGTTGGGAGAAAAGAAAGGAAACACTGACCCGCGCAGAACGCAATCCCAGCATATCGATGCGCATTTCTGAGGAACAGATGGGAAGCGGCAGGGTTTTTCATGGGATCCGTGTAGACGGCAGTCTGCCGAAACTGCATATGGGAACCGACACAGGGTATTATATCAGTCAAGGTGAGCTCTGCCGGGTAGAAAAAGATTTTCTGGATAAAATAGAACCACTGACAATTCTGACAGATGACGATAGCTTTTCCTTTCATGTGGGAAGAAACAGCATGGCGGAATTTTACTACAGGATTCTGCCTCAGCTTGAGATGGTTGCGGATATCTCGGAGACAGAACCGGAAAAATTTCGGTCTTACCTTCCGCCGGATGTCCGGTTTGTATTTTATCTGGACGCCGAGGATCAGAACGTGACCTGCGGAGTCAGCGCAAAGTACGGAAGCAGGGAATTTTCTGCATTGGATGCGATCAGAAAGCAGGATCACGGCGGCATTGAAGCACTCCGGGACGCGGCTAGGGAGGAGGAAATCCTCTTCCACGTTATGCAGTGGTTTCCGCGGATTGACTGGGAGCGGGACGAACTGCACTGCGGCGGCGATGAGGAACTGGTCTATCAAGTCATGGAGAGCGGTGCGGAGAAGCTGATGGAGTTCGGAGAGGTGCGCTGTACCAAGAATTTTCTGAAGAACCATGTAGTCCGGCCTGTGAAGGTGTCTGTGGGAGTTTCTGTATCATCCGGCCTCCTGAATCTGGACATTATGACGGACGACATCCCCCAGGCAGAACTGCTGGATATCCTGGCAAGCTACCGGGCAAAGAAAAAATATTACCGGCTCAAAGACGGCTCCTTCATGAATCTGGACGATCCATCCCTGGAGATGCTGACGGAGATGATGGATGCTATGCACCTCAAACCGAAGGAATTTGTGAAGGGGAACATGCATCTGCCCATGTACCGGACCCTATATCTGGATAAGATGCTGGAGGAAAATGAAAGTGTATACAGCAAGAGGGACAGTCATTTTCGAAAGCTGGTCAAGGGATTCAAGACGGTAAAGGACGCGGACTTCGAAGAGCCGGAGAGCCTGTCAAGGATCATGCGTAATTACCAGAAAAATGGATTCAAATGGCTTCGGACACTGGAAGCATGGCAGTTCGGAGGAATTTTGGCAGACGATATGGGGCTGGGTAAAACGCTGCAGGTGATTGCGGTGCTGCTGGCGGCAAAGCAGGAGGGAAAGGAAGGCGTCTCTCTGGTGGTGGCCCCGGCATCTCTGATCTTTAACTGGGGAGAAGAGCTTGAGCGGTACGCGCCGGAACTGAAGGTTTTTCTGATTACCGGAAATCAGGAGGAGCGTCAGAATATGATTTCTTCCTGCCAGGAGGCAGATGTACTGGTCACCTCCTATGATTTGCTGAAACGGGATATTTTGTTTTATGAGGATAAGCAGTTCCTGTTTCAGATCATCGACGAGGCGCAGTATATCAAGAATCATACCACAGCTGCGGCAAAGGCCGTGAAGGTGATACGCAGCCAGATCCGGTACGCTCTGACCGGTACGCCGATTGAGAATCGGCTGAGCGAATTATGGAGCATTTTTGATTATCTGATGCCTGGTTTCTTATATGGCTATGATGTATTTAAACGGGAAATAGAAAGTCCGATCGTGAAGAGCAGCGACGAGTCAGCCATGACCCGCCTACAGAAAATGACGGGGCCATTTATCCTGCGCAGGCTGAAAGGGGACGTCCTGAAAGACCTGCCGGAAAAACTGGAGGAGAACCGCTACGTCAGATTCGGAAGTACACAGCAGAAGCTTTATGACGGCCAGGTGCTTCACATGAAGGATTCGCTTTCAAAGCAGAATGAGGCAGAGTTTAATAAGAATAAGCTGCTGATCCTGGCGGAGCTGACAAGGCTCAGACAGATTTGCTGCGATCCGTCTCTGTGTTTTGAAAATTATAAGGGCGAAGCGGCGAAGCTGGAGACCTGTCTGCAGCTTATCCAGAGCGGCATTGACGGGGGACACCGGATGCTGGTATTTTCTCAGTTTACGTCCATGCTGGATATCCTGCAGGATAAGCTGAGCGGGCTGGATATCGCCTATTATACGATCACGGGAAGCACATCCAAGGAAAAACGGCTGCAGATGGTTAAAGAATTTAACGAAGGCGAGGTCCCTGTATTCCTGGTTTCCTTAAAGGCAGGAGGCGTCGGCCTGAACCTGACCGGGGCGGATGTGGTCATCCACTACGACCCCTGGTGGAACCTGGCGGTTCAGAACCAGGCGACGGATCGTGCCCACCGAATCGGCCAGACCAAAAAAGTAACAGTCTACAAGCTGATCGCAAAAGGCACTGTTGAGGAAAAAATCCAGAAGCTTCAGGAGAAGAAAAAGGACCTGGCAGAGCAGGTGATCGGCGGCGAGGCGGCGCAGCTCGGCAGTCTAAGCCGGGAAGAGATCATGGAGCTGTTGGGAGTGTGATACGATCAGATCCGCTGCCGGCAGAAACTGCCGCCGAAAATTTGCGGTATACTGGATCGTAAAAAAGCAGAGGCGTGAGATGCTTCTGCTTTTTTCGTCCAGAGGGTAAAACCGCCGGAACATATATGATTTCTATGGAAACCCAGTTCAGATCATAGATCTATGATATTTATTTACAGCTTCTTCGCAAGCATCTCCGGATTGGAGGCATATGCCAACGCAGTGTCCCGGCTGATGGAACCGCTCTTGCACAGCTTCTGCAGGCTGCTGTCCATGGAGATCATGTCATCCTTTGCGGAGGAATAAATGATTCCGTCAATTTGATGTACCTTATTATCCCGAATCATATTCCGGATCGCAGGCGTCACGGTCATGATCTCAAATGCAGGAACAACCTTTCCGTCCACGGTGGGAACAAGCTGCTGAGAGACAACGGCATTCAGCACGGTAGACAATTGAATGGCAATCTGTCTCTGCTGGTTTGCCGGGAATACATCGATGATCCGGTCAATGGTATTGGCCGCCCCGATGGTGTGCAGGGTAGACAGGAGCAGGTGTCCGGTCTCGGCTGCAGTCATGGCTACATTGATGGTCTCATAGTCGCGCATCTCCCCGAGCAGAATCACATCCGGGCTCTGTCGGAGCGCTGCGCGCAGGGCAACAACATAGTTTTCTGTATCCACATTGATCTCACGTTGGCTGACAATACTCCGTCCGTGACGGTGCAGGTATTCCAGAGGATCCTCCAGGGTAATGATGTGGGCGTCACGGTTCTGGTTGATACTGTCGATGATGCAGGCAAGGGTCGTGGACTTTCCGCTTCCCGCAGGCCCGGTGACCAGGACCATGCCGCTTCCGCTGTTGCCGTATTGGATAATATGCTCCGGGATTCCCAGCTCATCTGGATCGGGCAGCTGGAACGTAATGATCCGGATCACTGCGGAGAGCGCGCCTCTCTGCTTATAGGCGCAGACCCGGAAACGGGAAACGCCTGTCAGGGCAAATGCAAAATCGTCATCTCCATTTTTTTCGAAGATATGGATATCCCGATGGTCGGCAAGTTCATAAATCTCTTTCAGAAGATTTTCCGTATCTGACGGAAGCAGCTTTTCCTCGCTGACCTGGTGTATCACTCCGTTTTTCCGAACTGAAACAGGGAGTCCGGCTACAATAAATACATCGGACGCATTTTCTGATACGGCATGTGCCAGGATTGTCTCAATGTTCATCTTATTCTCATTCCTCCCAATTGATAAACCTTATTATTGTTCTTCAGGCATGGGCATGAGCTGCAGCGGCTGGCTGTCTTTTTTGCCCCCTGTATTTACCAACTGCCATTTTTCAATCTCATAATAGCCTGTATCGCTCTGCGCGGTCAATACCAGGCCGACTTCCAATGCCTGCTTTTCGTTGATCGGAATCTGATAGGAGAGGGCGGCATCCTTGGAATCGTACACGATCTCAAGACCAACCGCGTCAAATTCTGCTCCGCTGATCTGTGTAAAGTCCAGATCTTTCAACCACTCCTGAGGACGATTAACCGGGCCGTCTGCTGCGCTGTCGAGAACGGCGTCAATCTGTGCAAGCACATCCTCGGCAACGTTGCATGCCTGATAATAGTCTGTTCTGCGTTTCGCCGCCCGGCTGCTGAAGGAGTAATCGCTCCGTGCGCTGGACAATGACAGCGTGGCAAACGTGACGAGACAGAGCACGAGAAAAATGACAAGAAGCAGGGAAGAACCTATATTTACAAAAGGTGCCTGCCTTTTATCTCTTTGCATAGTCATACCTCCTCTGTAGATAATGCTTTATGGTCAGTTCATAGATTGGGGCGTCTTCGTTTCTCTCTACGATTGTCATTCCCGCAGTCAGCATCCGCCCCTGTTCCCAAAATACGGCCTCGAGCACATAGGTTCCGTCCGTTTCCGGACAAGGTACAAATTCTTCGTCATAATAGATTAGTGCTGACACAGACGGTACATCCCCGTTTTCTGCGGCGTCCGTAAGAAAAGCATCGGGATAGATTCCAGTGATCACTTCAATAGCATCATCTGTCCCATCGGAAGTATTTATGATTTCCGCAATTCCGGAACATTCATTGACCGCATGGTTCAGCCGTCGGGCGTCTCGGCTCAGAATATGTGATTTCACAAAAAACTGCACGCAAACAGCACTTGCAAGCGAGAAAAATAAAATTGCAAGTATGAGCTCCAAAAGAAATAAACTGGATGATTTTGCCCGATTCCTGTGCTTCATGTCAAAACTCCCTCTATGATTTAGTTCCTGTTCAGACCCTGGCCGGGCGCTTGCAGTAGCGTGACTTATTTCTGTAAGCTTAATTCCGGCTCCGCGTTCCTGCGATCATGCTGTCCCGGTTTCCGTCCGCATCCGTACAGGTAAACCGGAATACACCATCCTTCACAGCCTCCATGGAAAAATCCTCCACTGTAAGAATAGTCTTTCCGCTTTTAGCAGGTGCATTTACCCCGTCCTTTATAAATAATTCTTTCAGTTCATTTTCATATACATAGATGTAGGTCTGGTAGGTGCCTTCCTGGCGGGACTGCTTTAAGATCAGCGCTTCGCATCCGTCATAAGTACCGAGAGCCACATCGCCGCCGGTATCATTCTGATGGATCTTCTCGCAGATATAGGCCAGGGAAGTCCGGGCTGTATAGTTAAGAGAAGAATGCTCGGTGGTGGAGCGGTAGATACCGGTAGCCAGCAGAATGACAGTCATTGCAGACACTGCGAATACAAAAAATAGCGCCACCGGAAACAAAAAATCTATCATATGATTCTGCTGGGTTCGAAAGCGCATTATTTTTCTCCTTTCTCGATGATCGTGACATCCGGCAGGATATTGGCGCCGATTACCTGGTAATCTACAAAGAAACGATTTTCGTCGTAGATCAGGCCGTAATGCTCTTTCAGATAATCCAGACTTTCCGGATAAGAGCCCTCTACTGCATAACAATAGGTAATATTCCGGATCAATGCATTTTCCAGACTTTCCTTCTGCCGTTTCTGTGTGCTGGAGGACAGGGATTCGATTCCCTGATAGAAAACTGCTGCGATCAGTGTAAACGCACAGACAGAAAGAACAAATTTCCGGTATGTATGTGGTGCTTTCCGATATTGAAAACGAGCCATTTTTTTCCTCCTCTATCCTTGGCATTCGGGAAAATACAGTATCTGTTTCCAACGATAGCATTGGCTGGATAACAGAAATTTTTATCAATTCATGGTGTTACAGATAAAAAGCAGCAATCTGCAATTACAGGCTAGACATAATGCCCATCAGCGGCAGCATGACAGACAACAAGATTACGCCCACGATCAGGGACAGTGCAATCACAAGGGTAGGCTCTAATACTGCAAGGGCTGTATTCATTCGGCTGTCAATATCATCCTGATACAGTCCGGCGATCCGGTCCATCACCTGATCCATGGAGCCTGTCCTGGAACCGATGGAAGCCATACGGGCATAGATTCCGGTGAACATGCCGGTCTCGTGCAGAGCTTCGGACAGATCCTGTCCCTCGTCAATCTTTTTTCTGCAGCTTTCAAGCTTTTCCTGATACAGAGGATCATCATTCAGGGCGCTGACCAGTTCCATACTCCGCTCAGGATTCAACCCGCTGCTCAGTGTCAGCGCCATTCCGCTGGCAAAGCGGCAGGCAGCGATCTCCTCATAGACAGGACGTATAAAAGCAAGATGATATCCAAGGTTTCGGGTAAAAATGCGTCCGCTTCTGGTGCGGGTACAATAGAGGAGCAGAAGCACCACAGCCACAAGCAGCACGGTCAGAGCAATGGAATAGCGGTTGATGGCATTGCCAAGATCCATCAGCATCCGGGAAAAGCCGGTCATCTCTGTGCCCAGCTGGACAAACACCTGATTGAAGATCGGCATAACCTTTACGAGTAGTACAATGATTACCGCTACCATCATGCTTGCCATGATCAGGGGATATGTAACTGCGCTTTTGATGCTTTTTCCAATGGCATCTTCTCGGTCGTAGTGGTTGCTCAAAGCCTCCATGACTTCATCCAGCGTGCCGGTTTCTTCGCCGATCTCTACCATGTGAAGCATATAGGAAGGGAACAATCCGGTATCAGTCAGGGAATCATACAGGCTTCCGGTCTCCTGCATCCGCTCCAGGATATGCTCTAGGATCTGCCGCTCCTCACCCTCCGGGGCGTCCTCGGCCATGATCGTAATTCCTTCTATGGAAGAAATGCCGGACTTGAGGATCAAAGCAATCTGCCCGCAGAAAGCCGAAATCTCCATATTTGAAAAAGGTTTTGCATGTATTTCTTTGTTTTCCATAACCGCCCTCCGTTTTCCTTTCGAAACTTATGTTCAGAATATTTCAATAAGAATATTTAACGACATAATTGCTCCCGTCACCAATATATTTTTCTACAGACTTTTTATTGTTTGACGCGCCCAGCGTCGGATCCATCAGCGTCCAATCCGTGCCGTCAAATTCGATCACATCGTCTACCCAGCCGGCTTCCTTAAGATAGACGCTGATCCATGCATGGTACGCCTCGCCTGAATAGCCGATCTCCAGCCTGGTTGGGATTCCCTGGGAGCGGAGCATGGCAGTCATCAAAGACGCATAGTCAAAACAGATACCCTTTCCGGTGGACATAGTCTCGTCAATATTCGGAAGATAGTTGGGCTGGACATTTTCCGCCTTTTCTTTATCGTAGGTTATGTTTTCTATAATATAATGATATACATTTTCCACATAGGTCAGATCATTTGGCGATGATTCTGATAATTGAAGGCCGTACTGCACGGCCTGAGACTCCTGAGTATACCATGCATATTGATTGGGATATAAAAAAGGCTTGAACTCATCGTTTAAAGTGACCTCAATGTCCTGAGAAAATGCCAACGCATACATATCGTCATAGGCGTGTTCCAGCACATCTATGTGATAAGAACCATTGCCGCCTGTCAGCGGAAAAGTCTCATACTGGCCGATTGCCAACGCGTAAGGGTAAACAGTTCCTCCAGGTATGGTAATCTGAAGTCGGACCTGCTTGGATGCCCCGGCATACTTTACCATCACATAGCCTTCGCCGGTATTGGAAGCATCGATGGAAATGGCTTCGTTTCCATATACAACGCTTCCTGAAGCCTGAGGCAACAAGGACTGCTCCACACGTTCCCTGGCAGTTTCAGGTTCGGATTTTTGATTTGAGCCGGAAGAACTTCGGCTCTGGCCGCCCTCATTGAAATCCTTGCCGCATCCTGTCAAAAATAGGGAGGCACCTGAAATGAAAAAAAACATACACCAGAAAAGTATCTTTTTATTCATTTCCATAGCCTCCCTTTCCTATTAACGATTGTTACTATTCACAGTCATTTCACTCATATGCGTAAAAACAGCCGGCACAATGTTCCATACCCATTTTGCCACAGATGCTTCAATTAATCAAGCTGTTTTTCTGACTTTACTCAAGGGCGAAAGCCGCAGTGTTACTGTTCACGGTGCCTTACACCATGCTGCAAGGCATCCGGCCGGTAAAATAGCGGTTGCATGCATCCAGCCCCTCGCCGTCAGGCGACTTTTTAATGGGCTGGATACTGTTACTGGAGCACCCAAAGGGTGTGAACAGTAACGCCGCATGGTTACAGTTCACGGCCTGACCGGCCGCGCACTGTAACGGCATCCTGTCACGCTGGACATAAGTCATGGAATATACCTTGAGTGTGATATTACGGATATGAACAGAAGGGCAAAATACATATAATTAGGAAGAAAAGGGTACAAAAGAGACTGGAAAGAAAAAAATGTAAAAAATTGTAAAAAAAGTATTGACATCTGATAAAGCAAGTGATATTATATGCAAGCTGACTCGTGAGGGGCAGCCAAGAAAAAAGGAGTTCGAAAGAAACTTCAAAAAACTTAAAAAAAGTTCTTGACAAGCGAAAAGCGATGTGATAATATATATGAGCTGTCGCTTGACAGAGAAAAAAGACGAACCTTGATAATTAAACAATAGACAACGATCCTTGAAAATTTCTTAAAGAGAGAAATTCAAAGAACGAGCATCAAAAGAGAGATCGAATGATGCACCTCCGCTTCAAAAGAAGCGGGAGACAGTAAATAGGATGGATTAGCCAGAAGGTTGATCCTGACGGAAAGAACTTATAACGAGAGTTTGATCCTGGCTCAGGATGAACGCTGGCGGCGTGCTTAACACATGCAAGTCGAGCGAAGCACTTTTTTAGAACTCTTCGGAGGGAAGAGAGGGTGACTTAGCGGCGGACGGGTGAGTAACGCGTGGGCAACCTGCCTTACACAGGGGGATAACAATTAGAAATGATTGCTAATACCGCATAAGACCACGGTACTGCATGGTACAGTGGTAAAAACTGAGGTGGTGTAAGATGGGCCCGCGTCTGATTAGGTAGTTGGTGGGGTAGAAGCCTACCAAGCCGACGATCAGTAGCCGACCTGAGAGGGCGACCGGCCACATTGGGACTGAGACACGGCCCAAACTCCTACGGGAG
>Ga0137306_100903_pt1 | contig 35057 bp, 12 predicted proteins | sample Inofroosms_March_FD_97187 | JGI IMG/M metagenome (GOLD analysis project Ga0137306, IMG submission 97187) | Mouse cecal microbial communities from Vienna, Austria - N-Acetylneuraminic and N-Acetylglucosamine D2O microcosms_March | ecosystem: Host-associated > Mammals > Digestive system > Large...
GCAGGAACCGGAACATTGCGCATCGAAGGCGGCTACCGCGCCACGGGCAACACCGCCGAACGTGCCTCGTTAGATTACCGTACCATCATTGATGGTAACACGGAAGCTACTAACATCGACGACGGTCTCTATCACGTCATCACCGTAGAGAGCAATGCCAAAGTAGAGTTAGACGGTTTTCACGTCATCAACGGCAACGCTGCCAATACCGCCACCCAACAATACGGCGCAGGCATGCTGGTGTACGACGGTGCCACTGTCACACTGAGTAATTGCATCTTCGAGAACCACACTGCGGTGAACGGTGCCGCCATCTATGCCCCCTCCACCGCCTCACTGACGCTGACCAACTGTATGGTGAACAATAATACCAATCTGACTGACAGTAATCCGGTGATTCATGCAAGCGCGGGCAAGCTGACGCTGAACCATGTGACGGTAGTCAATAACTTAGGAGCCGCACCCGAAGGCATAGGAAACACAGGAACAACCTCGTTTGCAGCAGGCAACAGCAGCAATAACTCCATTGACGACATCGCAACGATGGGTGGAGAAGGAGGACAAGAGAACTTTGCCAACCCAACGCGCAGTCAAGGTGCCACGTTAGGTTTCAGTACGTGGTTAGGCGGCTACTCCTCATTCCGTCCGCTGACCAGTTCAACTACGGCAGGTACAAAAATCATCAACCAGGCTACTTCCACCACCAACACTCTGACGACCGACATCACCGGAAGCGCCCGTAATTTAGGCGGTCTGCCTGACTTGGGAGCCTACGAAGCGGATCTGCCTGAAGCAGGAACGATACTTTATGTCCGCACTCCTGCGGATGGTGGAGATGACAACCACAACGGTTTATCGTGGGAGCAGGCATTTGCCACGCTGGAAAAGGCACTGAGTACAGCAGAAGCCTCAAATACAACAGTCAAAGTCGAAGAAATCTGGGTAAGCGAAGGTACGTACACACATAAGAGTGAAGAAACAGAGAAGATTCATGACCAATGCTATGCTTACAAATTCGTAGAAGGTGTCAATGTCTATGGAGGATTCAGCAAAGAAGGAACTCCTAACAAAGACGACAGAGATCCCAAAGCGTATGAGACTATATTGCAACCGGGAGATATTAATCCGGAGGAAGAGGCTAATAATAAACGTGTATCGTACGGTCGTGTACTGGTACAAGAGAGACCTTTCAGTACAGAAACTGTCTACGACGGTTTCACGTTACGTAACGGCTATCTCTTTTCTACTTACCGTCAGGATATAACAGGTAACATTTTTAATGTTAATACAGATCAAGTCGGGACGACGGGAGGAGCCGGGGTTTATCTATTAGGAAATGGAGTGTTAGAAAACTGCCAAGTAACCAATAACTTGATAGCAGTTAAACCACATAATACCAATTTGATTCAAACCGGAACAGGAGCAGGTGGGTTTCATCAGGCAGGAGCAGGTGTCTATAACAACGGTGGTACCATTCGGAACTGCCTAATTACTCAAAATAAACATTGGCACTTTTTGGCAAGACCCCAAAATGGTAACACTGAATCGGCTTGGATGTACGGAAGTGGATTGTACATGAATAATGGCAATGTGTACAACACTGTAATCAGTAATAATTCATCTCAAGTCTTTGCAGAAGAAGAAACCGGATATCATGAAGTCGCTGTGGGTTCCGTTTTTTTAGTCAATGGAAATTTCTATAACAATACCATTGTGGGAAACGAAGCTCATCTTACTCAAGCAAACCATGTAAAGATTGCCATAAGTGGTATCTTCGTATATGCAAACATAAACATGTATAACTGCATTGTATCAGGAAACAGAGACGATATCCATGGCAATTCTGGATCTACAAAACTTTATGATTATCCGGTAGCAGCATTCACATATACAAATACTTACCAAGAAGATTCTGAGAAAGTACACGCATTTTACTCATGTATCAATATCGCAGAGAATGATCCTAAAAATCTGTGCACAACAAACGACATGAAGAAATATAGGACTTCAACCAACAAATATGCCGATCCACAATTAGATAGCGAATACAGGCTTCAACCGAACTCTCCTGCACTGAATACCGGAATTGAAGCGATAGAGGGTATCATCTTTCCCGACTACGATGCCGACTACACAGCCCGAATCAAAGACTGTACCATCGACATGGGTGCCTACGAGTACGACAATTTGGCAAACATCAGCCCTAAGGTTAAAGGAGAGTATGCCTACTATTATGTGACGCAAAACGGTAAAGGCATAAGAAATGCCGGGAGTGAAGCCAATGCTGCTTGCGCGCAGAAGCTGCAATCGGTTCTTGATGCTGCGGGAGAATATAAGAAGAACCATCCCAATAGTAAGGTCATCGTCAAGGTAGCAGGCTATCCTGAGACAGAGAGCAGTGAAGCGACCTTCGTCTACCACGCCACAGCATTAGCTGAGGAAAACAATCCCAAGAGCTACAGTTACGTCATCCCCTACGGCGTAGTGGTAGAAGGCGGATACAATGATCTGGATGACGATTGGGAAACTGATAAAGAGGGGAAAACCTATAAACGCGACGTCCTGACGTACAAGACCGTGTTCAGTGCCATACACGAAGCAACCGCTACCACACCAGCCATCATAGGCTACCATACCGTTACCTTCGGGCAAAAGCCGGAAGACTGGACAGGCAGTGAAGCGCAAAGCGTGATAGACGGTATATGGCTTACAGACGGTTCCTCCAACTCCACGTCAGGTGCAGGCAACCCCAACATACGTGGTGGAGGTGCCATTGTGGAAGCATGGGCACACGTGCGAAACTGCGTAGTAAAAGGGTGTGAAGCCATCATGGGCGGAGGGCTCTACCTGAAACCCGGTGCCACCGTCTCCGGTACCGCCATCCTGAGCAACAGCGCCGAAAGAGGCGGAGGTATCTATGCCGAGAGCGAAGAGGAAGACGTGGACGACAATGGCAGCAACAACAACGGTGGCAACGCCAAGCGTTCACACCTCATCTCCTGCACCCTTGCCGACAACAATGCTTCGAACATCGGCGGCGGGCTTTACCTGGAAGATGGCAGTGCCATGAGCACCAACTGCGTCATCTGGGGCAACACCGCACCTTCGGACAAGAACGTCAGCGGTGTAGTAAGAAAGCAATTTAAAGATCCGCAATGGGCAACGGTCTTCAACATCGGAACGACGGAGTTCTATCCCTTCAACTCCTGCTTTGTGGAGAGCCAGGCAATACCCGCCGACTTTGAAAACAACGTCATGGAGAGCGATGGAACGAAATACTTTGTAGACTCCGAAACGCTGAAGGATTACCGGCTGAAAGAATTTTCGCTCCTCATCAAGCGAGGTACACTGAAAGTGTATCACGACAACCTGGAGGCAGAGTTCAACGTAGCCGCACAAGATATGCAGGGCATTGACCGCGTGCAAAACGTACCCGAACGTCTGGATGTCGGTGCTTTTGCCTACGATGGCGGCATCCTGCCGGAAATCACCAAAGAGAACGTATTCACCCGCCTCTTTGTAAATCCTGCCAACACAGTGAAACTGACAGACAAGGAGCGAGCCATCGACTTTCTTGGCAGATCATTCTTCACTCCGTTCGCTACCCTGAATGATGCGTTGAACTACGTCAATGAAGTACGGAAGAAACTTCCCGACGAGCATAAAGATACCAAATTCGAGATACTGATGAGCGGCGGTATCTACAAACCCTCCGTACTGCGTAAAGAGTTCAGCGAGAATGTCACCTACAGCCATCGGCTATACAGCTTTATCGTACCGTACGGTGTCAATATCTACGGTGGTTTTAAGGGAAATGAGCTGTATGCTTGCAAGGATATGACTCTTGACACCCAAGAAGGCAATAAAGATTTAAAATATGAACCGAACATCATTCCACTGCTAAACGCCCGTTCCTTTGCCGACTTCAACAACAACGGCATCGAAGAACCCTGGGAACTGGCAGAGCAGACCATCCTTTCCGGAGAAATCAACACCTCCACCCAATCGAAGAATGTCTACAAGGTGATCTATACCAATGCACCCGAGGGCGCACACAGCCCTCTGCATGACGTCCACCTCGACGGACTGACCATCAAGGATAGCGAGACTTTCAACAAGCTGAGCGATGAAGTAGAAGGAGATGAAGCAGGACGAGGCGGAGGCGTCTACTCCAACGGAGCGGACTATACCATCAGCCGCTGCCGATTCATGAACAACTTCGCTATGCGCGGAGGTGCAGTCTATGTACGCAACGCACGCCTCAACCTTATCGGCTGCACATTTGCCGGCAATGGTACGGTAGAGAATCCCGACCTGACGACAACCGATCTGGAACCACGCGGCGGAGCAGTCTACGTGGCGGACATCAACAACCCAAGCAACGAAATCGCCTCGCTCTATGCCGTCAATTGCCTCTTTGCCAATAACGAAACAGTCGGTAAAGGTGGAGCCATCGGTACGACTTACAATGACACGAAAGGCGGAACTGACATCACTATTCCCGGCGATACCTACAGAACGCCTATCATCAACCTGATGAACTGTACCATAGTGCGTAACAAAGCGCAGCAGAACGCAGTAGTGTATAACAATAGTAACAAAGAAACCACAGAAACGACAAGCCGTATAGTGAACACACTGGTATGGGGTAACGAAAGTAGTGAGCAAGATGCATCGACCGACCTCAGCAACTTCGATATCCGGTACTCGGCAAGCGACTATAACTATGGCGGATTCTTTGCGGAAGACAATAAATTCCATAACATCCCGCTCAACAGCGAGAATATGCACATGGATGGTCCGCACTTCACTCAACCCTCAGAACAAGCAGGTGTGGATGGTTACACCGGTACCAGTCTTTGGAATCCGATAGCTCTCTCCATGGCTACGGATAAGGGATGCGGAGGAATGAATGTTACCTATTCGGGAGAAACACTCGAAGAAACGGAAATTACCGGTGAAGTTACAGATGATGAAAACAATCTCACTACAGACAGCTATGCCCAATGGTTTATAAAAAACGATTTGCAGGAATACAAGGAGGTGTACATGCCTGTGTACAACGACGAAAACCTTCCACGCTACTCCGGTCCGTTAGATGAATCTACCGGCAAGCAGGGTGATAAACCTATCGACATCGGCCTGTATGAATACCGCTACAAAACCGGCTTTGATGCTATGCCTGCCATTTATGTGGCCACAGAAGAGAGCGGCAACGGTTTGGGCAGTGACTGGGCTAATGCGACCTCCAATCTGCGCGACGCCATCATCGGGGCGGCACATCCTATACAAGAAAATGGTTCACGTACCATTTACGTGCGTGATGGGCAGTATGACTTGCCACGCCTCTCCAGCACCGGTACTGCTTTTATGCTGGATATGCAAAACACGAACATGTCCGACAATCTGACCATTAAGGGAGCCTGTACCGGTAACGGGGCTACGCAGGACTTCAGCAAACAGAGTGTCATCCGCACACACCATCAAATCATTGCCAATCGTTTGCTGGAAGTCAGCATCCCGGACAGACAAGAGAATGCAAACGGAAATACTGTAACTATAGAAGGTTTCACCTTCATCAGTGATATGCTTAATACCAATTCCAGCCAAGAAAGCGGTAACGGCGTGGAGGCAAGCATCGGCAAGGACGGCAAACTGATCATGAAGAACTGTGCTTTCCGCAACAATCAAGGGACAGGTATACTCATCAAGCACAACGAAGGGAAAGCCCTCTTCTACAACACCCTGATAGCGGATAGTGAGAACGGACTGGGAGTGGCGGAGACTACCACTGGAAGGACAGTATTAGTAAACACCACCTTTGCCAACAACAAGACAGCCCTGACGAATAGCAACTCTAATACTGAGGTTGGCAATTCTAATGCTGAGGTTTACGATTCCAATGTTGAGGTTTACAATCCTAATGTTGAGGTTTACAATTCGGTATGGTGGAACAACGGCGGAAAGCCTACCGCTTTCAATGTAGAAGAACGTGATAACAAGGTGTTCGAGAATACATACAACTTAGCAAACGAAGTTGAAAGAGCCCAAGCCATAGCCAACAACACGGACATCATAAACGGTCCGAACTTCATCGACCCGTTGAACCAAGACAACGTGGAAGCACGCGACTACCGCTTCCGCCCCAACCTTACCATGCTGAACCAAGGTAAGAATGACCACTATATAAAAGAGGTGTTGAACGACGGGGCAGAGGATGGAACGTCTACTGAAATCCCCGATGAAGAAAAAGCATTGGGCAACAAGGCACGCGTGGTAGATAGTAGGATAGATATCGGTGCCTACGAGTATGAAGCCGAGCTGCAACCCATTGTCTACGTGAAAGCGAACGTAGTGGGCAACACCGACGGCAAGAGCTGGACTACCGCCCTGACCGACCTGCAAGCTGCTGCAGACCTTGCCGGTATCTATACCTATAATCATGCGAATCGTAACGGATATGTCTTTGTGCACAACAACGTAACGAATACTCCGCTCCACCTCCGCCTGCCCCGCACCAAGGTATACGGTGGCATGAACGATGAACTTACTACCTTCACAGAGACGGATACGGAAGAAAAGACCAAGAAGATCGTGACAGACCTGCTCAATAAGCGCAAAGGATTACTGGAGGCTACCGCCCACTCTACGCTGAGTGAAGTGACACTGACTGCCAGCGATGCACTTGCCGATGGTTTTGTGATAGGCACAGCAGACAGCAGTACTGATGATGCTCCGGTCGCCACCGTCCGGCAAGGAACACTTGCCACATCGGTAGTGGAAGTCAACGTGGCAGGCAGTACGACAGGCGAAAGCACGACAGAGGCAGGCCTGCTCTACAATACCTTAGTGAAGGGTAACGTAGACGGAGTAAAAGCCGTAAACGTGACAGCAACCGGAAACATTGCTGAACCAAGCGGAAACATTGCCGAACCAAACGGAAATGCAAACAACCGTATGAATGCTGCTGCGGACAATCTCTATGTAACGGACAGCTACTGGTCCTATCAGTTGAACGAGACTTCGGAGGATATCGACAAAGGAACAGATGCTAAAACAGAAGATTGTATCCAAAAGGTAGGCCACAACCGTGACATCGCGGGCAATAAGCGCATCCGCAACACGGTGGACAACGGCTGCTTCGAGACATGGGACATCAACAGAAAGAGCGATAGTAGCAACGGAAACGACAACGGTAGCGACGGAGTCATCACCGAAACCGACTATCCACGCGGCAAGTCTGTGGTCTATGTACGCGAGGGTCTCGAACTGCTGCTCGACAATGACGCCAACTACGACATTACCGCTCCATTCAATCCGGGGGTACTGCTACTGGAACATCAGGCTGGATTGCGAGGCAACAACAAACCCATCTCCCTCACCAACTTAGTGGTAGAACGCAAGGTAGAGGCAGGAAAGGCTGACATGACGTATATGCCCTTCACGGTAACCAACGTAACCAATCCTTATCCTAATACCGATGCAACAACCGCCACAAGCGTCTCCGTGAAACATTACGACGGTAATGCGCGCGCAGCCTACGCCTATACATTCGACAGTTCCAACGGAACGGCATGGAAAGAGGTTACTACCTCCCCATACAGCAACATGGGACTGCTATTGGATAACACAGGCAACAGCACAGAAGCACGTGTACGTTTCTACGGAGAAGCAACAAACACAACAACGACTGTTTATACGGAGAATATGAGCCAGTCTCTCCAAAACGTGACGCTGAAGAGGTATAACTTCAACGAGACATGGACGTCATCCAACGGGAACAGCAACCGCTTCACGCACAAGGAGAACATGAGTTGGAACCTCTTCGGCTCGCCCTACCTCTGCGCCATGAACTACAAAGACATGGAATATGGACGTGTACTCTATGGCCTCGACGGCTCAGCATACCGTACCGTGAATACCGAAACCGAAGGACAACCCGAAGGATATATCCCTGCAGGCGATGCCGTCTTCACCCAAACGGCTACACTGAAAGACGCAGAAAGTTTCAACGTTGCCCAACCGACAACGAATAATCTAAAGAACGGTACACCATATCAAGGATCGGAAGCACTGACCATCAGCCTGACGCGTGCCGCCACAGGCGAAGCGGACAACGCTTCTGCCGCCGACCTGCTGCAACTGAAGGCAGTGCCCACAACCGAAGCCCGTAACGACTTCGACCTATCTGCAGACGGTGTCAAGTGGATGGCTGCGGGCGAACCACAACTCTATGCCCTCCGTTCGGGCAACCGTTACTCCCTGCTCTCTGCCGTCGACATCGAAGGCAGCTTGTCCATCGGTGTATCCATACCCGCAAGCGGTAGCTACACCCTTGCCCTCCCCGACGGATGCGACACTTACGGTTATGATGCCGTGGTGCTGGAAGATGCTGTCACCGGTCAGACTGCCGACTTACTGGAAGGTAGCTACGACTTCAACGCCCCCTCTGCCGGTGACCTTGGTCATCGTTTCACCCTCCGCTTCCAACGTCCGACAGATGATGTAGAAAGTAGTATCCGGGTATGGTCGGATGTACGCGGTGAAATGAGTATCGCAGGTATCGCCAGCGGCGATCTCTTATTGTTATACTCTGCCTCCGGCACACTGCTCCGCCAGCACGCCACCACTTCCGATCAAGTAACCCTGACCGGTTTCGAGACGGGCATTGTCCTCGTCAAAGTAGTACGAAAGGGAGAGAAGGCGGTGATTTGTAAAGTTAGGGTGAAGTAGTTATGGAAGGAGTTATTAAAGAAGGAATTATTAAAGAAGGAATTATTAAAGAAGGAATTATTAAAGAAGGAATTATTAAAGAAGGAATTATTAAAGAAGAAGTTGTCGGAAATTATTCGGAAGTTATCACTTCGCTTCGCTCCGAAACCGTAGAAGTTAAAAGTTGAGTTTTTGAGTTTGTTAGTTCTTGAATCTGTTAGTTTGTTAGTTCTTGAGTTTGCAAGTTGGCACACGAATTAGAATAATTCAAAAACGAACAAACTCAAAAACTCAAGAACTCAAAAACTCAAGAACTCAAAGACCCAAGAACTAACAAACTCAAAGACCCAAGAACTAACAAACTTAAAAACTCAAAACAGCATAATCTGATCCAGGACAACCCCTTCGTCCAATGCCTTGATCACCAGTTTATGCGATTTGCGTTTGCTGACGGGTAGTTTCACTTTTCGAATTGCCTGATTACGCAACACGTTTTCTTTCCACTCTTCGCTACGCCCTTTGGTTTCGTATGAAACGGTTTGCGGAGCCGATTTGTCGACAGACAGGGTGAAGCGCAACTGTTTTCCGTCCAACGGATGGTTGGGAAACAGACGTACTTCGACTTCTACGGAATCCGTCTTACAGTCGTCGAAAGTGAAAACGAGGGAAGTGTTTTTACGGATGCCTGCCGCCTTGCCTTCATATCCCAGACCTTCGCAGGGAACAGGAGTTCCGGTTGCACAATCCACAGCATTCCATTTATAGACAGGAGATTTCTCTTTCACCATAGGCGTAGCAGCAGTTTCGTGCGCCACACGACGGAAGACAGGAAGTTTGCGGGGCTGGAAGTCCATCATCCCAATCCATTTTCCGTTCTGCAAAGCGTTATAACGGCGTGTCAATGAGGCAATACTGTCAAAGGCGACATCACTTTGTTCCCAATCGGCTTTCCCGTGGCGGGCAAGTTGCGCGTACAGGAACTTGCGGTTCATTTGGTCGGCTGCCTGTACGGGATATTTCACCAGTTGCATGTAGGCAGCTTTCCGGTTGGCAGGCAACTGCGATTCGAGTGCTTCGACAGTGGAAGATAATGAGGCATACTTCGTCAGACGCTCGTGGATGGCTTGTTCGCTCCAAGGCAGGTCTTTTACTTTCTTATAGATAGGGTCGCGCTCTTCCTCGCGTGTATTACCCATAAATTCGGGCTTGCGGATGTAGGCAAGGCGATAGTGTTCCTGCATCACCGGAAGCAGGGTTTCGGCTACATGTGCGGCACCAAACTCACGCACCAGCCAGTTCTTCAGATGGGCGGTGACGCCTTGTTCCGCCACCTGTTCGATGTTCCATGCCATGTCGAGGAACAGTTCCATCTGATATTCGGCAGGCTTGATATCGCCTACGTTCAATATCCACATCTTCCGGATGCCACGGTCGTAGGCAAGTTTCATCTGCTGATAAAGCAGGTAGGGGCTGAAGGTTCCCAGCCAAAGATAATCATGCGGCCGTCCCCAATAGGAGACGTGATAATAGATACCATTTCCACCTTTACGCGCCTGCTCTTCCGGCGTAGGGAAGTGGCGGATGTAGCCATAATTGTCGTCACACCAGATGAGGGTGGCATCGTCAGGTATCTGTAATCCGGCATTGTAAATGTCGAGCACTTCCTTGTAGGGAATGAAGGCTTGCGGGATAGAGGTAACCTCCCGGTCCACATACTTCGCCAACAGACCACGCTGATCCTGAAGTACACGTTCCAACACGGCTTTATGTTCGTCCACTGTTTTGGCTCCCTGCATCTTACCGTCGTGTACGCCGCGCATACCCAAAGTGTAGATATTGTCCTGTCCCGCCACTTCTTTCACGCGGTCTTCCCAGAAACGATAGACGGAGGTGCTGTTGTTCACATAGTCGTAGTCGCCCTCACCTCTTCTTCTCCATTCGCCGGCAGCGTTGCACACCATCGGTTCGCAGTGAGAAGAGCCGATAAAGATGCCGAACTCAGCGGCTACTTCCCGGTTACCCTTCGTAAGGAAGAAAGGCAGGGTACACTCGTGCATGGCAGGCCAATAAGTGTTGGCGCGCAGGCGGAGCAGGAGTTCAAAGATGCGGCGGTTGGTCTTCGGGCCGATTTGCTGCTGATCGGCAGGCTCGTAGTTTCGACTGCTCCAAGGCATCAGTCCCCAGTCTTCATCATTAATGAAGATACCGCGGTATTCAACGGAAGGTGCTTGCAGGGTCTTGAAGCCGAAAGGCAACGAGAATGCAGTCTTCTTGTCCGGAGTCACATCCGCCCACCATTCCCAAGGGGATACACCGAGCAGGCGCGACAGTTCCATGATGCCGTATGCGGTACCATGCCGGTCGCTGCCGGCAACCAACAGTCTGCCGTCCGGCAATACGGTCAGCAGAAAGGCTTGTGTCTTACCCTCCAAGACGGAGACATCCGCCCCAGTCGTTGCTATCAACGGGCTTTTGCCTATAGTGCCGACAATAATATCGCCTTGCTTGGCATTCACTTCCAACGATGTGGAAAGAACGGCTTCGACATCACGGGAGAATAGTTCCAGAGCTGTATGTACCACCCTCTCTTCCACTCCGTCGCAAGCCACCTTGACAGGCTTGCCCGAAGTCAGATTGAACTGTGCCCAACCAAACGGGGCCATCAAAAACAAAAGTAAACTTAAGATTCCTTTTTTCATGGTCAGTTATTTATAGTTCAAAAATAATGAATCTCATCTACTGTCACAAAAAGCTAATGGTAATTTCAAGCCTATCATGACATCATATAAAACTTCAGCAAAAATAGGTAAGTTAAGAAATAAGGTACATGTAATTACGTACAATTAGATGTATTATCATACATTCTCCTTCAAACCTCAGCATTAGTATGTTAAAGCTGGGGTTCAGTACCGTAAACGTGAACTTCAGACGCTCCGAAACAGATATTTTTTTGCCTCATGAGACGGACATTTTCGCCTCATGAGACGGATAATTTCGCCTCGTGAGACGGATAAAATCGTCCCATGAGATGATTTTTTTCAGCTCACGAGACGGTTTCATTCAGCTCATGAGCCAAATTCAGCTATCTTGCAAGACAAATATCACAACTCTCACGCGCTTTCAACCGAGCATGGCATACACTCTTTATCTTTCAGAAGTTTCAGGCTTTAGTCAACTACATAATTAGCAGAATATTAGGCTGAAAACAAGACAATAAAACCCTGAACGTAGGATATCCTACGTTCAGGGTTTTTATTTCAGTTCAACAATCTATGAATCAAAACATTAATTAATGTCTGAAACCTCTGAAAGATGAAAGCGCCATAAAAAAGACATGGGTAGAGTAAACAACGGATATCTCATCAGAATCCTATCTCATTCCGTACCGGAGTAAGGATGAACGTAAACTCATAATCACCGTAAGGCAACTGGTACTGCTGCAACGGCCATGCCCCCCAACTGTTCACACAACCCAGTCCCATCTGTGCCTTGTCAATACAAAGATTCGTCAAGTCTGCCTGTTTCACTTCGGGAGAGTGGCTTTGTCCTTTTTCCCAACCATCATCCAACGACTCTATCGTATAGTGCAAAGCTGATGCAGAGAAAGGAGCTTCCGCTACAATCTGCAAACCACGTCCGGCGGCATTCAGCTGCTTCCACCAACGGATGTCCGTCTTCGTTCCCGTCTCTTGCGGACGGATGTAGGAGTAGAACTGTTCATCCACACTTTGGCGATACAACCCTAAATCGGTGCAATGGTTACGGTCGCTGTAGTTCTCCACCGGACCACGGCCGTAATATTCTACCGTTTCAAACGACTTCGGCATCTGCATCTGCATTCCGAAGCGGAACATAGGCGATACTTTTGCCTGCGGGTCGGCTGTCATCTTCTGAGTCACCTTCACGGCACCCTCGTTGTTGATGACATAAGTCAGATTCAAACGTGCAGACACGCTCTTCATCTCATACTCGGCATAGATCTGTATCTGATCGGCTACATTCTCCCATTTGAAAGAGGTCAGTTTCAGTTCCGGATTCTTCCATGCGGCAAACTTCCGTTGCAGGCCTGCACCGAAGTCGTTGTCGGTAGGTGCACGCCAGAAGTTAGGTACCAGAACGGCATCTTCATTCATCATCTCCAGACCTGCCACCTGGTAACGGCTCAAGTAACCGTTGTGTCTGTTGAATTCCATACGGAAGTTCTCTCCGGCCACAATCAGATAATTCTGGTCATTATCCTGTACCTGCGGAACAACAACGGACACATTGACGTTCTCCACATTCTTCAGTTCCATCGACGGATTCTTATAAGGTGTCAGCGTCAGCTGGTTCTTTGCCACGACATATCCTGCCGGCAACAGACCTTCACGGGTCTTCAGACAATACTTCACGTTCAGCAACCACTCCTTACATTCGCAAGTCTTGCCGATATTCAGCTTCACTTTGGCAGTCTGCTGCGGAGCTACGTTGAGGTTTTCTACACGACCGGTACGAATCACCTTACCATTAGCCAACACTTCCCAGTCCATATAATAGGCCGACAGGTCGCGGAAGAAGTTTTCATTATAAACGCTGACTTCACCATTCTTCAAGTCTGCCGGTTCAGTCCATATATTCTGATAGAAGTAGCCTACCTCGTACATGTGCGGATTGGGAACACGGTCGGGACTGATCAGTCCGTTGTCGCAGAAATTATTGTCCGAACCGTCGTAACGATTGAAATCACCGCCGTATGCGTAAATCGTCACACCGTCTTTACCTTTCCAACGGACAGACTGGTCTACGAAGTCCCAAATGAAACCGCCTTGCAGGTTGGGATATTTACGAATCAAATCCCAATACTCCTTGAAACCACCTTGCGAGTTACCCATCGCATGGGCATATTCGCACTGGATGAACGGTCTCGTGGCATCCGTACGCTTGCCATACTTCTCCATATGCTCGTAGCCGGCATACATCGGGCAGACGATGTCGGTAAATTCGTTTTCTCCTGCACGTTCATACTGTACGGCACGGCTGGCGTCTTCTTTCTTTATCCAGCGATAGCAAGCCTCGAAGTTAGGTCCGAATCCGGCTTCGTTGCCCAACGACCAGAAGATGATGCTGGGATGGTTGAAACCACGCTGCACGTTACGTTGGTTACGTTCCAAATGAGCTTTGGCGTAAAGGGCGTTCTTTGCCAAAGTCTTCTCGTCATAGCCCATGCCGTGTGACTCGATGTTCGCTTCCGCCACCAAATAAATACCGTATTTGTCGCAAAGCTCATACCACAGGTTATCGTCCGGATAGTGGCAAGTACGTACGGCATTGATATTGAACTCCTTCATGATCCGGATATCCTGTATCATCCGCTCAGGAGATACCACATAGCCGCCGTCCGGGTCAAGCTCATGACGGTCGGCACCCTTGAAGAGCACTGCCTTGCCGTTGACAAGTATCTGGTCACCTTTCAACTCGATCTTGCGGAAACCGACCTTTACCGGAATAACCTCATTGCTGCCCTGCAACGTGGCACGCAACGTATAAAGATAAGGTATTTCGGCACTCCACTTGTGAGGATTCTCCACATCTATGCGCACGCTTCCGCCTTTGGCTGTTGCTGTGGCAACCGTCTTGCCGGATGCATCCAACAATTCCAGATCCACATTGCCACTTCCTTTCAGTTCAAGTTTCACATCCAAGAAACCATTCTGATAAGCCTCATCCAAATCGGGCGTTACACGGATATCCTGAATGCGCTTCTTGTTACGGGCATAAAGATAGCAATCGCGCCCCACGCCACTGAAACGGAAAAAGTCTTGGTCTTCCAGATACGTGCCGTCACACCAGCGGAATACCTGAAAAGCAATCAGGTTCGCCTGTCCCGGCTTCAAATAAGAGGTCAGGTCGAACTCAGCTTCCAACTTGCTGTCTTCGCTGTAGCCTACATAACGGCCGTTCACCCAAAGATACATATTGGAAGTGACCGAACCGAAATGCGCGATAATATCTTTTCCTTTCCAGCTTGCCGGAACAATAATCTCACGACGGTATGAACCGACATGATTATTCTGCGTAGGAACCTCGGGGGGATTATTCTGGAACTGGTTGCGCCATGCATAACCGGTATTGACATAGATGGGATCGCCATAACCGTTCAACTCCCATACGGCGGGAACCTGCATATGGTCCCAACCTTTGTCGTTGAAACCGACTTTCCAGAAATCAGTAGGACGCTGGTCTGCATCAGGTACCCAGAAGAATTTCCACGTACCGTTCAAGGTCATATAATTTGCCGATTGGCTCTTCTCGCCTTTCATGGCAGCATCTGCCGACTCATAAGCAAAGTAATTGGTGTGCATCGGAGCACGATTCACTGCATTGATCTCCGGATCAAGCCACTCTTTAAAGGACTGTGCATTTGCAGTCAGAGCCAAAGCTGCAAATAGTCCGGTCATAAGATGTTTCTTCATGATATAAAATAATTATGTTTGTAGCGGTAAAGATGTGCCGTGACACACCCACACCGCTACAAAGATAGGATGATTCTTTCAAATCAAAGGAGAATAATAGTTCAAAATAGGGGGGGAATTAGTTCTTTATCTGTAAACGATAAACCCCAAACGAGCGTGGAGCAAGCTCAAGCCCCAACGATTGCCCTTCTGCCGATACCGGACGAACGCGCGGCACAAGCACTTCCTGCTCCAATGTGTTCACCGTTCTCCAACTGTCATTCTGCAGATAGGTGCACACTCCGCCAGCCAACTGCCGCTTCTTCAATCTGTTGAAGTCTATCCGAACATCGGCTGGTTTGCTGCCTGCATTCACCAGTTTCAGGATTATTTCACCGGTCGGCGCATTCAGCGAGGCAGTCGCATAGAGACTATCCTGTCCGGCAACCGCCTTACCATCCATCTTCAGGCTCAGTACATCGGTTCCGGAGTTCATGCCATACATCTGCTGAACATAGTAGTTCGGCGTACGCATCATGCGCAGATTATCAAACCAAATCAAGTCCGGATTCCACTGCCAAGCGTCTACATGGGCAAACAATGGAGCATACGTAGCCAGATGGACCACATCGGCATTCCGTTCCAGCCCTGTCATGAAAGCTGCCTCGGAGAGGGCAGCAAGGAAGTTGTTGTCTTTCTTCGTGGAGTGGTCGTGTGAAGCATACTCTCCGGCAAAGACTTTCGGACCTTTGCGGTCATAATTATCATAACGGGAAGCATTACCGAAGAACCAGTCGGGCTTCATGTAATAGTGTTCATCAACCAAATCCACACCCAGCCGCTTCATCTCCGGCCAAAGGTAATCAAACTTATCGCCGGAAGCACTCGGTCCCGAACTGCCAACCACCTTAATTGTAGGGTACTTCGCACGGATAGCCTTAGTGAAAGCCTCCAGACGTTCTACATAAATCTGGTCCCACTGCTCGTTGCCGACAGCTATCATCTTCAGGTTGAAGGGTTCAGGATGCCCCATCTCCGCACGTACTTTACCCCATGTGGACGTAACCGGTCCGTTAGCAAACTCAATCAGATCAAGCGCATCTTGTATGTAAGGCCCCAGTTCATCCATCGGAACTACTTCGTTACTTTCGTACTGACAGGAAAGTCCACAACTTATCACCGGAAGAGGCTCTGCACCGAGGTCTTCACTCAGCTGGAAGTATTCGAAGAAACCCAAGCCGAGCGTCTGGAAGTAGTCGGGAAATGCCTTATGTTTGAACGTATAGTTCCAGCGGTTTTCATTCAGAGGACGGTTTTCGACAGGACCTACCGAGTTCTTCCACTGGTAACGGGTCTCCAGACTGTTTCCCTCAATGATACATCCACCGGGAAAACGGAACACACCGGGATTGAGGTCGTAAAGGGCTTGAGCCAAATCGGCACGCAGTCCATTCTCACGTCCTTTCCAAGTCTTGACCGGAAAGAGAGAAATATGGTCCATATCGACTGTACCCTTGCTTTCCAAAACGATACGTAGGCGGGCATGGGCATCAGTGAAAGGCGATTTCAATACAACGGTCAGTTTCTGCCATTCACGGCTGTTTACTTCAATCCCCTTTTTCAGAAGATTCTGAGCGTCAGAGTTCACTAACTCGACGGAAAGTTTCATCGGTTTGGATTCCGGCGTACGGGCATATACAGAGAAGCGGTACTCTTCACCCTGCTTTACACCAATACCGCGATAACCTTCATTATCCAGTCCAGCACGCAACAGACGTCCGTCATTGACTACACGCACGTAATGCGGATTACGCTCGAAACAAGGATTCTCATCCTGTACCGTCACATTACCGAATGGTACCCAACCGACAAAAGGTTGCGGAAACTCAAAAGAACGGTTCTTCACCAATTCGGCGTAGAGTCCGCCGTCTGCACCGAAATTGATATCTTCAAAAAAGATACCATACATTTCAGGCTGTATTTGTGCCGTAGGCTTGGAAGCATCAACGGTCATCACATGTTGCTGTGCCTGTACTCCCAGTGCAAGAGACAAAGCTAGGCAAGTTGTTAATTTCCTCATAAAAAAAGTATATAATTTATAGTCAAACAAAATTTAAACAGGCTCTTAATGGCAATTTCTCAAGAGCTATTCAGTAGTTATCAGCCGATAACTACTTTTTCGTTAGCATATTCTGATAAATACGTATTACCGTAAACGAATAGGCAGGCATTACATATGGGAAATCGTTTCCTTCCAGTTTGAAATCGGAAGAGACAGGCTTTACACCTTTATCTTTCGGATCACCCGCCAGTACGGTTTTCGTTGCCGACGGATGGGTCAATGACATACCATTCAGTTTGACCTGGGCAGAGACTTCCACCGGAAGCATATTCACCAACTTCACGATATAATCTCCCGTTCGGCTATCTTTCACAACCGATACTCCTACACGTTTCTTCACGGCATCCCAACTATTGTCCAATTTCACTTCCGAAGCAATATATTCGTTTCCGGAATTCTGCCCGTACATCTGTTGCGTATAGTAACCCACTGTCGGTTTCACTTCTGCATTGTTGAAATAAATCAAATCCGGACTCCACTGCGTATGTCCCTCTTTGGCCAGCAACGGAGCATACGAAGTCATTGCCACCACATCGGCATTGCGTTCCACCGATGTCAAATACAAAGCTTCGGCAAGTGCCGTCTCCACATTGTTCGGACGTCCCGGCAAGTGAGCTGCATACTCGCCCAAATAGACTTTCGACTTCTTACGGTCATAACGATCGTAATAATCCTGATTATGAATCATCCATCCCGGTTCCACATAATAATGTTCATCGACCATAGGCACACCCAATTCGGTAGCAAGATCCCACCCTACTTCATAATCCGTACCTTCATAGAACGGACCGACAGTACCAATAACTGTTACTTCGGGATATTTCTCTTTGACAGCATCAAATATCATCTTGAAGCGTTCCACAAACACTTCCGTAATCATGTCTTCGTTGCCGATACCGATATACTTCAGATTGAACGGTTTCGGATGTCCTGCCTCGGCGCGTTTCTTACCCCAAACTGTATTACGTGCGTCACCGTTGGCATATTCTATCAGGTCGAGAACGTCTTGAATGTATTGCGGCATCTCTTCCATCGGAATACCACCTTGTTGTCCCATGCAGGTTAACTCGCCTTTGGAGTGATGGGCACAAGTTCCTGAGTTCTGGCAGGGGACACCTGCTGCAACTACCGGCAGAGGTTCTGCTCCCATATCCTCGCAGAACAGGAAATACTCATGGTATCCCAATCCCCGCGTCTGATGGTATCCCCAAAGATTACGCAAAGGCTTGCGGGCTTCCAACGGGCCGATAGAGCCTTTCCAATCATAAATATTGTCTATTCCGTCACCATGGGCCACACATCCGCCGGGGAAACGCATGAAGCGAGGATGAAGATCGGCAAGCGTCTGCGCCAAGTCAGCACGAAGCCCGTTCTTCCGACCTTTGAAAGTCTTTTGCGGGAAAAGGGAGACCATATCAAATGCATATTTGCCGACTGCCTGCGGAACAAGGGAGAGGGATGCAGCCGCAGCGTCGCTTGTGGCTGTCAATACAGTCTTCTGCTGTTTCCAGACTTTAGACGTTACATTCACAGCGGTTTGTGCTATAATCGTCCCATCTTTATCTACCAAATTCACGAACATCTTGCCGCCTTTTCCTTCCAACATCCTCGAGAAGAAAGAGAAATCATACTTCTCACCTTTCTTTACGGCTATACCATCGAAACCGGAATTTACCAATGACACCTCCGCAGGCATGTTCACCTCAAGCACTGCGTAATGGGAATTATTGGGATGTATCGGATTCTCCGTTGCAATGCTCAATTTTCCATTCTCGCCCCTGACTCTCCAGGAATGTGTACTGTTCCAGTTCTGGTCATTGCCACGGTCGGTAGGAGCATATTCAAAGTCACGGTTCTGCACCAGTTCCGCATACAAGCCACCGTCTGCCGCATAGTTGATGTCTTCGAAGAAAATACCGATCAGATGATCGCTGATGGGTTTCGCTTCATCCGCTTTTACGCAGATATCGGCTTTAACAGGTTTCAGGTTTGCGAAGCGGACAGGGTCTTGCTCCGTACGTTCGGCATACAATGACTGACGGTATTTCTTCGCCTCGGCAAAACGGATAATCCCTTTGACTGTAGCATACGACACTTGTTGCATCCATCCTTCCTGTTCCTGACCATTTATCCAGATTCTCTTTTCGATAGTAGGAAATACATCCTTCGGTTCATACTTGCTGCGTTCAGCCGGCGAGAAGTATTTCTGTGCCTCCCATTTCTGCAAGTCGGGAGAGGTTACGTAGGCAAGTGCCTCACCAGTCTTAGTGGCTTCCCAAATGCAATGCCATTTGCCATCGGCACGGGTCTGCATCAGGTGGGGCTTAAACATGGTCTTCGCACGTCCCCACGGACCGAAGTCGGAGTTCACGTATGCGAAACCGTCCGCTACACTAAACCATTTCTCTCCATCGGGACTCCAAGCAAATTTCAGTCCGCTCTTTCCATCACGGTTAGAGTAGGAGAAGAGATACACCTGATCCGGTTCGTTCATCACTGTATTCACCTTTGCCTGTATAGGCAAGACAAAGGAAAACAACAAACATAAGCTTAAAAAATTCATTAACTTCTTATTCATGGTATCTATATATAATTTAACTCAAGTTTCACAAGTTCTTGAACTTGCTTTCAGTGAACATTGGAGGAAGTTACCAGCACTGCGCCACCTTCAGGTTGAAGAGTCAGTTGCAGTTTACCGTCCGCTTTCAGTTTCATATTCTTCAATTGCGGCTGGAGTTGCTTGTCGTCACTATAAGAATCTACAGTTTGTCCTGCAAGCATAGGGAGTTCAAGTTTCAGTTTTAGTACTTCTTTTGTACCATTCACTGCCGCTACATACCACTGCTGGTCATGACGACGGGCAATTACCACATATTTCCCAGGATAACCATCAATGAAACGGATCTCATCCCATGTAGTCGGCACTTTCTTCATAAAGTCGAGGCAAACCTGCGGTGCGTCCATCAGATTATTGGGAGCCAAAGCGTAGTTCTGAATAGGATTCTGGAACAATACGGCAGTAGCCAACTGGAATACATCGGTAGTGCGGCGTGTCGTTCCACCGTTATTACCACGGTTCAGACGCTTATTCAAGAAGGTACCACCAAACTCCATGCAACCTATTGTGTTTCGGATGAACGGATGCAGGCAAGCATTGAAAGCCTCTTCATCGCAAAAATGCTGGTTGAAAATCAAGTTCTCGGAAGCAAGGACCGCCTCGCTGCCCACATAGTTGGGATACATGCGTTCCCATCCTCTCGGTACTGTACATCCGTGGAAAATAACCATCAAACCGTGATCGTCGGCATCACTCAGAATGGCTTCATACAGACGGATGGTCTCTTGTTTGTCTCCACCAAAAAAGTCCACCTTGATGCCCTTGACACCCAGTTTCTGCATCCACTTCATCTCACGTTTGCGTGCGATGGGATTATCCATTAAATTGGTAGGTCCTTGTTCTATGTCATTCCAGTAACCGCTGGAGCTATACCACAGGAATACATCCACACCCTTGCTCTGTGCATAGTCGATAAGAGTCGCCATGCGTTCATGTCCGATGTTCGTATTCCACCAGTTGTCTATCAGCACATATTCATATCCCATAGCCGCAGCCAAGTCTACATAACGCACTTGGTCGTCATAGTTAATACTGCCATCCTGCCACAAGATCCAGCTCCAGGTACCGCGTCCCATCCGGTAATCATGTTCCGTTTCATACAACGGCTCCACGACATCCCACATCACAGTGGTTTCCACAATCGGTTTCAACGTTTCACCTACCGTAATCGTACGCCACGGAGTGGAGCCTGGCAAAGCAAATGCCGGAGCAACGGTACCGTTACCATTGTTCTCTTCAGGCATCGGAAAAGTCAGCGTATATAAATTACCTTCTGTAGCATCACTCAGGCGCGAAGCGCAATAACGACTGCTGACTCCGGTCTCGCTGACCAGCACCCATCCGTCTTCACCCACATGATAAAGGCATGGAAAAGTATATCCATGTCCGTATTGTGAGCGCACATCCATCGGGGCATCCGCTTTATACTCCTCCTCATAACTGGGTTTGGTACGTTTCCAACCTATCATGGCATCGCTCTGCGGAGTAAGGAAAGTAGTGGTTTTCGACGGGAAACGGAAACCGGTCTTTTCGCTGTTCACGGTGACACTTCCCCGCTCGCCCTGCTTAGGCAAAGTATAACGAAAAGCCACGTCATTGTTGCTCACGCGGAAGGTCACATCCACCTTCTGCCCCTTTTCATTGACAAAGTTGCATACCAACTCATTGGCAAGATAGTGTACGCGCGAAGCCTTGATGCGCGTCTGTTCATAGACGGAATCAAGCTTTCTCTCCTGATGCCCCGTCATTTTCATCGCTTTAGCAAAGTCGCCGACATTGGTCTGCAAGCCCAAAGGAGACGATTCGAGCATTTGCTTGCCGTTATAAGTGATGGAATAAGTAGCTTCTCCCCCATCCGGACAAGTAACCGTCAGCAGAAGTTTACCGTCAGGACCACTAACTGTTACATGTTGTGCAACCAACGGTAAAACGGCAAGATTGTTCGGCAATACACCCAGTTCGGCAGGTTTTCCCCATTTGTCGGTGATGCGCACCAGCTCATCGCGTGTGATTGGTATGATTGTTCCGTGACGTGGGTGGAAGTTCATCTTCACCTCACTGTCTATCGCCTTGAAGTTCTTCAGGTCGGTAGTTTCCGTAAACTGATATCCGCCTTTCATATACACATCATACATCAATATATACTTGTCCTGATTGATCAATTTGAAAGTGCCTGCGCCCTCAACGGCTTCCTTTGTCTGTTGTTTGTAATCCGGCTCTTCGCTCCACTTTCCGGAAGTCAAAGAACGTGTGGTAGCCACTTTGATACCGTTTCCGTTTCCTTCGGTCTTATAGAACAAATGATATATACCATCTTTATACACAATGTCGCCATCAATACACGACTTCCTGTTTTCCGGCACGAAGAGTGGTTTCGGTTCTCCCTCCAGGTCCGTAAACTCTGTATTGGCATATGCATAGTAGATGACATCGGCGCCGTCACCATACTTCATAGACCAATATACCATATATTTTCCGGCTTCCGGATCGTAAATAGTCTGCGGAGCCCATACCCTTTTCAGCTTTTCCTGTCCGTCATAGCGTTTCTGCATGTTAATGACAGAGTGTGACCAATTCACTAAATCAGTCGATTTCAACAAAACCATCGCACGATTCGAATCCCATCCATTAGCCGATACCATATCCGTCAGTACCATATAGAACGTCTTTCCATCCTGACAACGCAAGATATGTGGATCGCGCACTCCACCAGTCGAACTGATAACCTTAGAATCTATTACCGGCTTGTTTCCATTCAAAGCCCAATAGTTATATCCATCCATACTGACGGCATAACAGACAGCTTCCTCACTAATATGATTACCCTGAAAATAAGTAAACAGATAAGCCACATAATCTTTCTCCTCTACAACATTTTGTTGCCCCAATGCTGGTAATATCACCACCAACATAAAACTGATTGCTAGTGCAAATTTTCTAATTGTGTTCCTCATATAAATATCCTATAAATTATTTGGTGTCAAAAGTACACATAAAAAAAGACATATCCTATCTTAAATCATTCAAAATGGGAATACTTTTGTATCATTCGGTTAAAAACAAAGATTTATTCGTTGGTATAAAGCCCAAACGGGGATACACTGAAATATCAAACAGTGCATCCCCGCTTCTTTTTTTATTATCGAAATATCCGCAAATCAATTCAAGAAATGCACCATTTCACATGCGGCAAGCAAGAATGCGCCCACTCCAAAATTAGATGTAGAGTTTGCATCAACCACTTGTCCTGGAATGGCTTTCTCACCGATGGGCTGCACATAACCGATGCGTCCGTCCGGTTGCAAGGCAACAGTCGTCAGGTAGTTCCAGGCTTTTTTCACTACCGGCTGGTAGGTCTCCTTGTCCAAGAATCCGTTATTCATTCCCCACAGCAGACCATAAGTAAAGAAAGCCGTACCGCTGGTTTCCGGTCCCGGTGCATGTTCGGGATCAAGCAAGCTACGTGTCCAGTATCCTTCAGGCTGCTGGCAGTTAGCCACTGCCTTTGCCATAGCTTGATAACGATCGATATATTCCTGACGGTATTTATTGTCTTCAGGCAAGTCTTTCAACACTTTTGCCAATGCAGCAAGCACCCATCCGTCTCCACGTGCCCAGAAGTCTTTCTTTCCATTCACACTCTTATGTTTTGGATAGATATATTTTCCGTCACGATAATAAAGTGCAGCCTCTGAATCATACATCAGGTTATCGGCAAATGTCCAATATTCATGAAGCTTTTCTAAATAAAGCGGATTATTGGTAATCTTATACAATTTGGTCATCACGGGCATCACCATATAAAGCCCGTCAGCCCACCACCAGTAGTCGTTCTGCTCCGTGCTCATCTGATACTCCATCACCTCTCGCGCACGTGCAATCTTCTGCGTGTCCGGTTCCAGATTATACAGGTCGGCATACGTCTGGAAACAGATCTGATAGTCACCGAACAGTACAAAGTCATTACTCTCGCCATAACTGTATTTCCATTCTTCCTTGTTATCCGACTTGGCACCTTTCCACTCATTGTGTTCTGCCCATGCTTTCGAGAAGTTCAGGAAAGTTGTGTCACCGGTAAGGAAGTATGCCTCCATATTTCCGGTGTGATAAGCCGCATTATCCCAAAAAGCACGTCCATGCTTCTGATTCTGCGCCTGCCAATAATTATTCACTTTGTAAATGATGTCCACCACTTCTTTAGCTTCATCCCTCGGGGCAGTACACGCCGATGTACCCCACAGACACGAAGCAGCAATCAGTACGTTTCTAAAAATTTTCTTCATATTATTTATTGTTTTAATCTTTAAGTAGTTTCTTTTTCTTTAAGAATTAAGGAGTGATAAATCTTTTAATCCCCAATATTTTCAATTTCCCACTTCCAACACATATACCGGCTGAGGTTCAAACTCTACCCTACGCTCTCCGTCCCCCTGCTTAGTGTGCTGTACAAACAGATGAAGACGACGATTATGTTTCCAAAGTTCCGTATCGTGCGATGGTTCCCAAGCCTCCACAGAGAAGTCAGTCAGATCAGTTACAGTCCATTCACCTTGACTCACATCTGATGCATGAGCCATTGATACTTTACTTCCTCTTTCAGCGTCACGAAATATGTAGAAGATTTCTCTGCCGTCCACCACGATGCGCGGACGTGCAATAGGAATCATCTTGGTACCTCCACCACTTAACGAGAAAGGAGTCTTCCGATCCGACACCTGCCGATTGTGCCATGCCGTACCGTCATGCCACACGATGCGATACTGCGGAACGTCACTGTCAACATCGCGCCAATAAGTAGCGATGTATGGATTCCCGTTGGCATCGGCACTCATGCTGGTCTGATTTATCAATTCCGAGTTCTGCGGGATGCGACAAGCATACTCCGCATTATTGTGACAGATGGGCAGTTCATATTTTTCTCCATTTGTCTTGTACCACGTCACCCCGTTATCTGAAGAACGTGCATAGCAAAGGTCATGGTTGGTTTCCACAAGCCATGTCTCGCGCCACACCCATGAAAGATGTATGACACCTTGTTCGTCCACATAAAGCTGCCAATAAGCATTTCTTTGATCTTCACCATCAATCAGCACATCCTGTACACGATACCACTTCTTCTCTTTCACCGAATATCTGTTCATCACTAAGTTTCCCCTGCCCGAAGAACCTGAGCGATAAACGAAGAGCAGATCTCCCCCTTTCAGTCTATAGAACTCCGGATAAGTCACATTGCTCTCGTCCACACTGGTCATGGGCTCTTTGCCACCCAGCTCCAGCGTATAAGGTGCCGTACTGCGGCAGTAGTTCAGCGGATGTCCGTGGTGGTCGAACGACAGATGCAGATAGCCGTCACCGTCCAGCATCATGCTGATGATGTTATGCGCATCTTTCACATTACCTTTATATTGTGTCCTGTTCAGCGTCCAATTGTCCGAATCCAACTTTCGTTTGCCCAACACCAAATAGCCTTCTGCATCATAATAGCAGATGTATTGTTCATCTCCCTGCGTCACAAGAGAGTTATTCCTGAATACAGCCGTATTGACAGAGGTCTGGCTATACCCCTGTCCTACTTCCACCAGCCGGGTCTGCTGTGTCCGAACTCCGCAAGCCGACAGAAAAAACAGAAAAGAAAAAAGGATATACTTATTCATGATATTAAAAAGTATGATTAGCGATCAGTAATTTCAGTCATGGTGGGCATGATCTTTCGGAAAATCTTCACCCTCCCATGCCTTTTTCGATGTCCAAGGCAGCGGAGCATCCGTCCAAAACGAATGGTCGGCAGGCAATCCCAAAGGCAGGAAAGCCAATGAGGCAAGATACAGACTACCGTTATTCGTGTACCAATCGGAAATGTTCGGTTGCCGGCCGTTGAAACCCAAAACCAGGAAACCTTTTTCATTGAAATTCCGTTTATCGCCAAACATACGCTGAATGACTGCCGTCATCGCAGCACGTACCTGTCCGGCAGGCAATTCTTCCGGTAGCCAACCACGCCACGCCAACAAGGCAAGTGGTTGCAACACACCGGTACGATAGGTAATAGAACGCCCGAATACCGGAAAAGTACCTTCAGGAGAAATGAAGCGTTCCAATATCATGCCGAAACGCTGCATACGTTTCATCGCTTTTGGGAAACCGCCCCCCGCCACGTTCCAAATCTTCTTTTTTCCGCCATCCGTCATCACTTCCATACACTCCACATACATCGGATGAATCACAAAACTGTTGTAATAGTCGAAAGCGAAATTCTGCCCGTCGCTGTACCAACCATCTCCCACATACCACTCGTCTACCTTGCGCAAGGCAGAAGTGATGCGGTAATAATCGGTCTGCGCACCAGCTTTCTTCAAGAAGCATTCGATGGTAGAAGAGAACAACAGCCAGTTGGTATAAGGAGGATCCACTCGACGCAACTGCTGGAACTCGGCAATATAGCGTTGCTTGGTCTGCTCATCCAACGGCATCCACAAGGCGTCATAGCCACGCAAGAAACTCTCTGCCACGTATGCAGCATCCACCAGCGGTTGCCCTTCCTTCCGCCACAGCAGATAATCCTTGCTCTGCGGGTCTACAGCCTGCGCATAGCTCTTCAAAGCCCATTCGCGAAGTTGCCTGCGCTGTCCGCCTTCCGCCGTATCGTCATCGGGCAACGACAGCCACGGGGCAAGCCCCGCCATCAACCTGCCGAAACACTCCATATAGGTCACCCGCTTGTCGCGTCCGTCCCAAGTAGGACTCAACTCCACCAGCATCTCATCTTGCAATTTTCCTTCACTCATGCTGCTCAGTACCGGGGCAGCCATCTGATATAGGACTTCTGTCCACAATTCACGATCCGTCTTTACTTTTTCCGCTTTCTTTTTTGCCGAAGCAGTGACCGGAACCAATAAAACTACAGCCAATAGTAGCCATACATATTTTCTTGTCTTCATGATATTGAATATAAATTGTTTTCTATCGTTGCAAATATATCCCTTTTCTAATAGAAAAAATGACTAAAAATAAATCAAAAAAGATACTTTATTGATTATTTTCACTATGAACCGACTATTTTTTCTGATATATACGCACATAATCTATCTCATAACGCATAGGGATTTCCTTATCATCTATTTCCCCCCCATTTATCCCTCCAAGAGCCAAATTCAACAAAAGATAGTGCGGTTTTCTGAACGGGTTCGTTCCTTGACCGATATTCCCATTGACGGTTTCGCTCAAAAGAATTTCATTCAGCAGTTCATCGCCCAAATAAATTCTGATGGCCGTCTCATCCCAGTCCATACGCCACAGATGAAAGTCATCTGCCCAATCCGCCTTTTTATCCGTAAAATGACTGAAAGGAATAGTCCGGCTGTTCCATTTTGCTTCCCATTGCCGGTCAGTACCCCAAGCCGCATTCGCCAAGATATGTGGCACGCCTTTAATGCGGTAATACTCCATGATATCAATCTCGCCACATGAAGGCCATTCCATACCACTGCCCAAAGTCCAAATGGCAGGCCATGCCCCACCGCCGACAGGAATCTTGGCACGAACCTCAAACCTTCCATACAAGAACTCCTTCTTGCCTGCCGTTGTCACACAGGAAGAAGTGTAGTCTATAGACTTCCTGCTCTTGCGCCAATCATCACTTTCCACGTCATACAAAGGATTCTTACGGCCAGTCTCCTTGCGCGCTTCGATAATCAATTTCCCATCCTTGCAATAAGCGTTGCCGTCTTGATACCACTGCGCTTCTTCGTTACGCACAAAACCGGTTTCATAATTCCAAACAGCTGCATCCAAACGGCCGTCTTTATCAAATTCATCGCTCCATACCAGTTTCCACTCCGGCTCCCCGACCATGTCCACTACAGACATATCTTCACTCCATTCCATGAACGGAACTCCCTGTTCATCAAAAAGAACAGGCAGCCAGATATATCCGGAATACATCAGGCTCTTCGGTTTCCAAACATCGGCCATGAACAGGAAACGGTTTTCCGAAAGCGGCAAGACGAATGTTCCCTGTCCGCCAAACGTTTTCTCACTGTTTTCTCCACGGCAGGGATTAGGATGCTGTTTCCAAGGTCCCCAGATAGAAGAGGCAGAAAACATGCGTGCCTCGTTCGGTTCCCATCCGGTGCAGCCGGAAGTAATCATCCAATAGATACCGTCTTTTTTGAAAAGGGTCGGAGCCTCGTTGTGTCCTCCAGGAAAGAGGCGGACGTAACGACCCGAATGCCGCATATAGTCGTCCGTAAGTTCCGCAATGTGCAACGTAAGGTTTTCTTCCGAAGAGTAGATATGATATGCCTTGCCGTCGGTGTCGACAAACAGTGTCATATCGCGTGACATCTGCCCACCTTCCACATCGCGTTTCACGAACATACCTTTGCCAACGGCATCACGCCACTCCGGTGTCCACCACTCGTAGCTGTCCATGTTCCACGTCATACCCTGCTCTTCCCGGGTCATGTTCAGCGGATAGATGCCAGGGTTCACACGTCCGGAGCGTACAAACCGGTAAGGTCCTGCCGGAGTATCGCTCACCGCCACTCCTGCACGTGCCGGCCCGTAGCCCTGCCCTTTCAGTTCCAGGTGGAACCACATCACGAACTTCCCTGTCCGGCGATTGTATATCACTTTAGGGCGTTCCATGATGCAACCTTTTTCGATGTCGCTTCCTGCCTCATCGGAGACGGACAAAGCCACACCTTCATACTTCCAGTTCCGCAAGTCGTCGGACGAATAACAGGTTACTCCCACTTCCGTAGTGAAGCCCTTTTCCGGACGGTGTTCGCCAAACCAGTAGTACCTGCCGTTGTAAGCCAATATACCTCCACCGTGAGCATTGATAACGTTGCCCTCTGTGTCTTTCCACACCTCAGAGGAAGTAATAGCTTTTTGTGAAGTAGTAGCGGACTGCCCCCACAGAGTGGTCTGAAAGAGAAGACACAGCAGGAAAAAAAAGTTCATTATCATTTTCGTATATTTCTTCTTCATCATATACCTAATATTATATGAGAAAAGCGAAACTGACCTTCATAAAAAAGGCAGTCTCGCCTAACTAAAAACAGAATGTACCGTTTTTCTTTATGCCACTTCCATTTGACCGGCCTCCAGCTCTAAGCCACCAGAAACCGGTCATATAAAAGTGTTCAAATATTATTTGGTTGTTTCTTCATCAGCTACCGCTTCCTCCCAATTGGTGAACATCGGCACTGTATCATCATAACCGTCGTAACCATAGTTCTGACGAAGCTGGGCACCAATATTGGCTGTGATTGCAGAGTTGGGCACAGGCCAGAACATATTATGCTTAGCGACCTGATAGTTCAACATTACTTTTGAAAAAATCGGACCACGATTATAGAGGCTATAGCGCGTACAACGCTTATACCAATAACTTCCACCATTCAAGTCGGTACCAGTCTGTTTATCCCAAGTTGCTAAGTCATAAGTATCCCCCCACTCATCGGGTTTACCACTACGAGCTAAACACCATGAAATACGAGTCAATTCAGGTTGACGCCATTCCTCCAAATAGAGTTCACGAGCACGTTCATCAGCAATATCTCCAATGGTAACCGTAGTAAACATCTTCTTGGCATTAGCGCGACGACGAACAGCATTTACATCCTCGGCTGCACCACTTGTATTACCTTGATAAAATTTAGCTTCCGCACGAAGCAGATAAGTCTCAGCAAGACGGAACAAATAGAGATTACCATTAGAACATTTCGTACCTTTTGTAGCACCATTGAACTGATTAGCACCCATGTTTTCTGACGCAGACTCATCTACAATATAAACTTTATACAAAGGAATAGGATACCAACTACGAATTGTATCCTTACAAAGCAAAGTTCCTGCTAAAACCGTATCTTTTTCCGTTATATAGTCTTCTGTTGCATACAATTGCATATTCTTTCCATAAAAATCAGAATTGGGACGATTATACTTAATATCCGTCATTTCTACCCAATTACCCACATTTCGGTTATGACGCAAATCCTGTGTATCCTCTTCACCATCATAATTCCAAATAGTCTTATTGTAGTGATGAGAAGTACGGAAGCAACCAATACCACGTCCCAAAAGACGTAACCAATCCAACTCTTTGCTATACGATCCATTATTACGTGCCCAGTTATAAGTCGGTGAACCGAGTTTATGAGGGTCTATGATATCACCGTTAGACCAATGAACACACATTGCACGCATTAATGGATAACCAATAAAGCTCTGACTGTCAAAGTTCAGAATAGGCATAATGGTCTCCTTATTAGCAGCAGCAGTAACATTATCGCCACGATGTAAATCCCAAATCACATTACGTTCCACGTTCCATGTCTCAGGACTTCCAGAAGGTACAAAAGTACCAAAAGATTGCTCCATCAAAGCTAAACCATGATTATTAATCAAATCAGTAGCCATCTCTTCAGCCTTCTTATATTCACCTATCACTAAGTAGCATTTGATGAGCAATTGCATACAAGCTTCTTGATTCACAGTACCCATATAAGGCATATCTTTCTGAGCCGGTACATTTTTAACAGCAAACTCCAAATCATGCACCAGCATCTGGAAGATAGCTTCCTTGCTTGTAGACTTATAGTTCTGTTTAGGCACTTCGATAATTTTCGTCACTAAAGGAATATCCCCGAACAGCAATGCCTGATGATAGTAACCATAAGCACGGTGGAAGTAAGCACGTCCCTTATATTCGTTACGCGTCTTCTCGTCCAAACTCTCTACCTGATCCACATACGAAAGCACTGTATTAGCAAATTTGATACTAACCCATCCACGATCCCAAAAACGGCTCATGGCGTTTTCGTCACCACCACCTTTCATACCGCTGGTCGGCGTAAGTTTATTTGCAAAATCATCCTGACGATTGGTAGCATCCGTCTTTGCATACAAGCCTATATCGCTCATAAAATAGACTGAAGCAATAGGAAGCAGATTTGAATTGCCATCCATCAACATTTCCTTGAGCCCCAAATCGCACATCGCCATTGCTGAACGCAAACCCGATTCTGTAGTATACGTATTTCCCGGATTATAGAATGACAAAGGGTCTTGCTCCAAGAAACTGTCCGTACAGCTTGCCAACATGGCTGCTGAAACCAACACCATACATCCCTTTGCTAATTTATTTATCTTTTTCATATTTGTCTTTCCGTTATTAGAGTGTTATATTCAAACCAAAGTTAAAACTGCGGGTAGCCAGACCACCTGTTTCGGGATCACCATATTCCCAACCGGAAATAGTACATACATTCTTGATGGTTGCGGTCAGGCGCACCTTGTCAATCATGTATTTCTTAGTCCACTTTTGAGGCAATGTGTAGCCCACCGTGATGTTGTCCAAACGGACGAAACTGCGGTTGTAGAGTTTGTTGACACCACCTGCCAACCCCGTATTAGGTCCTGCAGCATTCAGACGACAGTAATCATTGGTCGGATTGTCAGGTGTCCAATATTCTTTCTCCGGCATATTGAAAGCGTTAGCAACTTGTGAACCACCATTGTCCTGATTCAGCCAATAGCCGTTTGTACTCTTGTGTCCCATGTAAGAATAGAGGGAGAACGAGAATGTGAGGTCTTTCCAGAAAGTGAACTCATTGCGCATGTTCCAATAGATGGGAGGAGCAGTAGTTCCGAGGAATGCCTTATCTTTGTCGTTATAGACCGGCACGCGGGTACCGTCGTCCAATATCTTGTCATCTTCCGTGTAACGATTTACCACCTTCGGGTCACCGGGTTTTTGGCCTACCAGTTCGGCAGCAGCAATGTCCTCGGGCGTATTCTGCCATATACCGTCAGTCTCATAATACCAGATAGTACCCATAGGCTGTCCGATAAACCAACCGTTGGACGTATCGTCACGTTCCACACCGTTTTCGTCATAATCGTAATAGATGTGGTTAATCTTGTTCTTGTTGATAGAGAATCCGGCTGAGGTATTCCAGGTGAAGTCTTTGGTTTCGATATTGGTAGAGTTCAGAGAGATTTCAAAACCCTGGTTCTGCACTTCACCCAAGTTGGAAGTAATGCTTCCGAAACCGGAGAAACTCGGCAAACGTTGCCCCATAATCATGTCCGTAGTCTTCTTGAAATAATATTCCATAGAACCGCTCAAACGTCCGTTCAGTACAGAGAAGTCCACTCCGACATTCCATGACTTGGTCTTTTCCCACTCCAGATTAGGAGCAGCCAGACGATCCATGTACAGAGGATTGACCACAGTTGACGTACCGTTGTTGAAATAAACCATACTGGTACCACCCAAATTCAAGTTAGCCAGCGTCTTGTAGACATCGCCAAACTCACGGTTACCGTTGGTACCGTAGGACAAGCGCAACTTGAAGGTATCAAGCCAGTCCTGCGTACTTTCCATGAACTTCTCATTGGAAACGGTCCATCCCAAACCTATTGAACCGAAGTTACCCCAAGGATTCTTAGCACCGAAACCTGCGTAACCATCGCGACGGAACGTACCTGTAAACATGTAGCGGTCTTTGAAGCTATAGAACAGACGACCCAAGTAAGAAGCAGCCGTGTAGTGGCTATCGTTGGTAGAGAACGAACTTTGCTCCTTATTGGCACCCTGCGTATAGTGGAAACCAAGCGCATCACTGGGTGTGATGTTGCGGGCGTTGATGTTGTCGCTCCAGTAGCGGTGTTCTTCGGCTTCCTGCACCAATGTCAAGGTGAAATGGTGGTCATTGGCAAAAGTGTGATCCCAAGTGATGGTATTGTTCAAGTTCCAATCGAAATTCTTTGACCATCCACGGTTCACACCACGGCTGGATGCAGAAGCGTCCGGCAGGTCGGCAGACATGAAGTAGCGGTCATTGAACCACTGGAGACGCGGAGCGGCATTGAACTGATAGGTAATGCCCAAAGGCAACATCAGTTTGGCATTAAATATGGAATTAAGCACGGTGTAACCTTTCTCCAAGTCATAGTATTGACGATCGAAATAGTAGTTGTAACCACCGTTTGTAGCGGCACCGGACATCGGATATTGCTCATATCCTCCATTTTCGTCGTACATGGAAGCAAACGGAGAGTTGCGCAGCATATTGGCATCCCAATAATTGCTACCCAATGACACTTGGATATCCCCGTCCGAACGATCTTGGAAGTTCACGTTTGCACCAACTTCCAACCAGTCTGTAATCTTAGCGTTCACCTTCATGTTAGAACGGAATGCATGGTATTCATTACCCTGCACGGCACCTTCGTTGTTCATGTATCCCACAGACACGTAATAGTTGATATTGTCCGTGGCACCGGAAATGCTGGCATTGTAGTCCTGATTCAAACCAGTACGGAATGTGGCGTCATACCAATCATAAGAATTGCCAGCAATGAAATTGTTGAATACCAACGGAGAGTTATTCAACTCTAAACGACGGGCAAACAGGCTCATCATACTTTCACCCTCAGTCGGGCCCAGACCTGCTACTCCCACATTGGTAGCCCACGCATTCTGCTCTGTAGTTGTCATATTGCGCGGATCATCGTAATATCCTTCCGGATAAGCGATAACACCCTTGTCATCAGTTGCCCTGTAATAACCATACAGGCCGTCACTGCCTTTACCATACGTATTAAACATCTTATACCAATCCTGGCGATAGCGTACATAACCGTTGGCATCGTAATAGTCGCGATAAGCGGACTTGTTGTTTATAGCCAAGTTGGCACTTACGTTGATGACCGGTTTTCCTTGTTTACCTTTCTTCGTGGTGATGATGATGACACCGGCAGCAGCCTTAGCACCATAGATGGCTGCCGAAGAAGCATCCTTCAGCACGTCAATCTGGCCTATATCGTCCGGATTGATTTCTGAAAGTTCACCATAGAAAGCCATACCGTCCAATACAATCAGCGGGCTGGCATCCGTACCCAACGAGTTCTTACCACGCAACTGGATAGAAGCGCCACTACCTTTGGCTGAAGCATCGTAACCAATCTGCAAACCCGGCGTACCGCGCAATACATCCTGTACTGATGTCGGGTTAGCATCGGCAATTTTGCTCGGGTTAATCTGTACCACCGATCCCGTAAGGTCTTTCTTACGCATCGTACCGTAACCCACAACCACAACTTCGTCCAGCATTTCGCTGTCTTCTTCCAATGTTACTCTGATGTTTTTCTGTCCCTTTGTCGGAACTTCCACCGTCTTGTAACCCACAAAACTGATTACCAACGTAGCATTGGATTTTACTTTCAAGGAGAAATTACCGTCAATGTCGGTAATACAACCGTTGCCGGATACTCCTTTTTCAACAACACTGGCACCAATCACAGGACCAAACGGATCCTCAACCGTACCGGTTACCGTAACTTGAGAATTCTGAGCGTCCAGAATCGAGACGTTCAACATCAGAGCTATACAGACCAACAAAGCGGACAACGCTCTGTTCAATCCAGCTCTTGAGGAAATCTTTCGTCTTTCCATTGTATAAATTTTAAGATTAATAAATTAATAACTTTGGTGACTAAAGGCCGTACAAGAACGCACCTCAAAAATCACAATGCAAATGTATGCGCATAGCAAAGAGAAGGGGTTTACAAATGCCCCAAACATGTTCAGATTTGGTGCATGGAACAATATTTCACATAGATTGAAACATTTTCAAACACAATGCCACACTGCCCTACAGGGCATGGAAGCCTTGTACAGGAGTTAGAGGGAAAGGAGTTTATTGAAGTTGATGAGTTTGTAAATTGGACACTAATGAGAAGAGCTTAAGAACTTAAAAACTCAAACTCTATTGGCCGTCAACTCCTAACAGAGCGAAGCGGAGTGAATAGGTGCTACGATAGTCACGACATTTTATCACATCATTCTGTACCAACCTGTAAAAACAGACACTAAAATAATCATTTGCATACGTAACGGAATTACAGCTAGACGTACGATTACGCAATCAAAGTGCCGCTGCAAATTTACGAACCTACGCCAACCGCTCCATAAATGTCCTATCCTTATGGGTTGTATACATATTATCTGTTGGCGGAATTAAAATATCACTCTACTTCTGTTTTTTATTTTAGTAGATGACAAAAATTAAATTTATGCTGTTAAACACTTAATTTTCAGTCGATTAAATTTGCAAAAGTCCCTGAAGATTAGTAATTTAAAGGAAAAGTTTGGACGCTTTTT
>Ga0137306_100908_pt1 | contig 34930 bp, 32 predicted proteins | sample Inofroosms_March_FD_97187 | JGI IMG/M metagenome (GOLD analysis project Ga0137306, IMG submission 97187) | Mouse cecal microbial communities from Vienna, Austria - N-Acetylneuraminic and N-Acetylglucosamine D2O microcosms_March | ecosystem: Host-associated > Mammals > Digestive system > Large...
TTGACACGATTTACTCTTTAATATCCCAAATATACTATTTATTCTTCATAGGCAATCATATTTTAAGTTTATACTTCCTGTTTATCGTAATGGAGTAATAAAATACTGACTTTATCTCCTCCTGTACTCGTATATTTCCAGTTGGTGGAGAATTTTTCAAAAGGTATATATAACTGGAATTATTGTATTTTTCCACCACTATAAAAAGAAAGCCAGCAAGTGTAAACCTGCTGACTTTTCTTCTGTTATTTCATGGTTTAATATAATACAGGATAGGAGCTACTTTCTTTTACATCAATTTTAGTGAGGTCGTACTTATTTTGTAAGAGTATTAGTTTTATATGTTGAATAATACTGTTAGCCTTCCTTTCATCAATACATTTTAAAGTTATGCCTTTGAGGACTTTTTTGCAAAATTGAAATTCTTTGTATAATACGTAATCTCCATTTCGCACACATTTTACTTTTACATCAAATGGTATTTCACCATCATGAATTTCATCAGGAGAACCAAAAACACAGAAAGTTTCAGCATCATATTTAAATATACGATATTCATTTTCATTTTTGTATGCACTATGCTTTATCAAGACGGCAATTTCGTAAGCATTATTCAGTATATTACCACTTTGTTCATACTCATTATATAAATCTGCAAATTTTTGGAATATCTCATTTTCATTCGCATATTCGCATTTCTTCATGGTATATTCATTCCCATGACAAGCATTTAACAAATCCCAGTCTAATTCCAACATAACTTCTGCACGATAGAAACGCCACATATTAATGTCATCCTCTAATTCACAGGTTGATAAAATATACGGATGGATTGCAATATCTTCTCTTTTCTTTTCTGTAAATTTATCCTTATTTTCTTCTATCCATTGTTTAAGTACAGGAATTACTTTTTCTTTTGTATAGATATAATCTGTGGGGTCATTCATCGTATCATATCTACTTGCCCAAAAACATAAATTTTTAGGTTGTAATATTCCTTTTAAGGCTTCCAGTGTTGTATAATGATACACGTTCATATCTTCAAAATTTTAATTTCACCACCCCCAACTCCCTAAAAGAATCAGGAGTGGTGAAAAGGTTAATAAATTATTTTGTTTGTTTTTACCATCTTGCATTCATTTCCCATCCTTTATTTTCTGCAATACTCTTGTCACAAGTATTACTTCCGGGGTTGCGATATATAATGATGCTTGATTGTTCAGTACGGCCATGACCCTCTGTCCATGTTTTTCCTTGTGGCAAATCCCTGAAAATCTGGTTTAATGCGGAAGAAGTTAGTTTATTGTCCTCACAGTTCAACCGTGTTAATGCCGTATTCTTACTAACATCTAATGAAGTAAGGTTATTGCTGCTACATTCCAATTCTGTCAATGCTGTATTCTTACTAACATCTAATGAAGTTAGTTTATTGCTCCAACAGCCCAACTCTGTCAATACTGGGCATTTACTAACATCTAATGAAGTCAGGTTATTGCAAAAACAGAACAAGTATGTCAATGCTGTATTCTTGCTTACATCCAATGAAGTCAGGTTATTTCCAGCACAGTCCAATATTGTCAATGCAGGGCATTTACTAACATTCAATGATGTAATGTTATTATGCCACGTGCCTTCCCCTTGCCAAAATTCGCTAATATTTCCCTTAATCGTAACAATGTGGGGATTTCGATTGGAGTATTCATGCTCAACATAGTAATCTATACTTAGTACATAATGGATTTCATCCCAATCGTCATCATATTCTTCAACACTTTTAAACTCTTCCACAGTTCCATCTCCCCAATCTATAGTAATAATATCCCCTTCATTAAAAGTTTCAATATGCACCTTAATCCTATCGCTCTCTGCAATCATTGTAATCATCCCTTCTTTCGCCCCATTACCTCCATTATCATCCAATGGATTTTTGTCATCATCTTTTGAACATGCTGTAAACATAGTAGCACACATTGCTACCATGAACAAATAAAATAGTTTTCTCATATTAATAATTATTTAGCACCTTGAAAAGCCCCCTGAAAGGTAATTTTGTAATAAAAAAGAAGTGTGGAGGCTAACCAGTTTATCTTACGAAAGGTACGACCAAGCACCCGCACAAAAATAAACAGCTACTCCACACTCGACCGAATATATGAATAACATATATGGCAAGTATGAACGTTTGTAACCGTCTATCCTTTTGTGCTAAAAAATTGGTCGTTTTTTCGTAAAGGATAAACTAAACGCTTCTTATAAAAATATGTTCGTTGTTATTGTTAACAACGTCACAAATATAGTTATAATTCAACATTCAACAAACGTTCATCGGAGTAGCTGTAAGGCAAAAGTAAACAATCTTACAATCTTCCTTCATCCGCATAACTATAATAATTATCCCCTGTAACAATCAGATGGTCTTGTATTCTAATATCCATCAACTTAGCAGCTTCCTTTATTTTCTTTGTAATCCTATCATCCTGAGGACTTGGTTTTAATTGTCCTGATGGATGGTTATGTGCCAGTATAATGCTTGAACTATGTGCCAATAATGCAGTCTGCATGATTAGCCGTACATCGACTACTGTACCGTCCATTCCTCCCTCTGAAATCGTAGTAATGCCTAAAACCTTATTTGCTCCATTGAGTAAGACCAGTTTAAAGTATTCCTTGTATTCCAGAATATCATCATTAAAAGCCTGTTCCATCAATAGCTTGTAAGCATCCTGCGGGTAATGAATGGAATATCTGTCTGCCGCCTTTACTTTTGGCTTATAGCTTACCGTTAATTCGCTAACCTGTTGCATAATCTATTTTATTTGTTGTTTGTAATCTAAAAATGAGGGGAGGGCATTACCCTTTCCCTCAACGCACAATACCCCCTATATGGAGTATTAATGCACCCTGCCTGTAAAGTATAAGTCATATCTTTAGTCCTGAATGTGGGATTTCAGGTATATCATGGAGTAATAAAACAAGTTGATTGTAGCTTTTAATCAGAATATCTGCACAGGTATACCTGTTTGTATCTGCACCTACTAATGCCAGATAAAAGCCATTTTTTAAGTTGGCATAATTACAAGTAAAAAGCCTGTCTGTTCCTGTGCCAGTTCTGCCCTGTCTGACCTTTGCTACACACATAAAAATAAGTAAGAAGGAGAGCATGATAACTCTCCTTCCTGTACCTGTTTTGTTACTCTTCCATTTCCACCGCTTCAAAATAGGCAACCTCTTTTTCCTGTAACTTTTCACCGCTTAGCCCATAAAGCGATGGTGTACCCATGCTGAAATCCGGCTTAATGGCTTTAAACGTTTCGCCTGTACACCTAAGCAGTTTTCCAATAATGTACTTCTTTGCATAATCCACCTGTCCTTCTGGGGAATCAGCAAAAGCAGGTATATTTACAATCTGCTTTACCTGTTTGATACCCTCTCCGTCATAGGCAGGATAGGGCTGTACCAATTTGTTCAGGCTGATACCTCCTTTCTTAACGGGTTCTCCTGTCTGCTTGTCAAAAAGTATGGTAATCAAGCCTAAGTAATACCTTTTGTTTTCTGGCAGGCGTTCTTTATTTGGCTTTTCTATCTCCACCCATTCGTCCGTAATGAAGTAGTTGAAAAAGTTACTCAATCCTGATACGCCTTTCTCGTTGGCTTGATATGCGTACTTTTCTGCAATCGTATCGACATTAATGGAACGTACATTTTTTGGTTTGGGTAGTTCTTTGGTGTTTTCCGCCAAAATGTTCAATTTTAATGACATGGTTTTAAATTTTGGGTTTGTGTTTTATTGATGGAAGAAAACCGTTTGTATTTCGCTTTCTTCTCAACTACTGCAGGGGAACATTACAGTTAGTCTAAGCATTTGCACGCCATATACACCTGAAATCAAACAGATGTATTCAGATTAAAGGGGAGGGGTTATTTTTTCAGCTAAGGTATATATGTAGTAGTTATATACTGGTTGGTGAGAAATTTCCAAAAAGTATATACAAGTCAGATTTTGTGATTTTTCCACCAACTCAAATTTACGTCAATAAAGTTTCTATATATGGAAACTTTTATTACTTTTGTATCGTTACTTACATGACAGAGTATGACAGCTATTGAAAAATTTAAGGTACTATTTTATACAGATGCTTTGGAGTTTCTACAACGTATAGAGCCTAAAACGCAAGAGAAAATACTCTATAACATAGACAAAGCACGTTACACATTAGACCCTAAGTTATTCAAAAAATTAACTGGTACTGATATATGGGAGTTCAGGACTTTATATAATGGCAAACAGTACCGTTTATTGGCTTTCTGGGACAAAAGTCAGGATATAGATGTTTTAGTGGTTGCCACCCATGGATTTATTAAGAAAACAGACAAAACTCCATCGAAAGAGCTTTTAAGGGCACAGGAAATAATGAAAGAATATTTTAACCAAAACTAATCAGGTCATGGATAAGAAGAAATTTTATACACAGGATGAAGCGAAGGATATTTTACTTGGTAAAGTTGGTACTCCTGAAAGAGATAACTACGAAAGCGAATTAAACCTGTTTTTAATAGGTGAAGCCATTAAGCGTACCAGAATCGAAAAGAATCTGACACAGGAAGCACTTGGTAAATTAATAGGAGTTCAGAAAGCACAGATTTCACGTATTGAAAATGGTAAGAATCTGACTTTGGCTACTGTTGTCAAAATTTTTAAGGCAATGGGTGTTAGTGCCAAATTAGAGATTGCAGACTATGGTTATCAGGTTGCTTTAAGCTAAAGTGTATCTATACCCTAAAATAAAGTGCACTCTTTTTATTTTTATATATAATAACCTGTGAAAAAAAGATGTAGCTAAAGGGAGCAAGTATATACTGCTTATTTTCTGCTTGCCTTGTCGTTACTTCTTCCCTCCTGAAAAATAATCATTCTATTGCTTCTGTATTTCAGTTGGAGTGAGTAATAGCATGAATATTTGAAGCTAAGCAATATTTTAACTCTCTAATCTTAGTCTGGTGATAAATTTTGAAAAAGGTATATAAGACATAAATTACAGTTTTTCCCACCACCAGACCTTTTATAAGTTAAGGCTGTTTTCTGGTCATTATTTTCCTGTTCTGCTAAGGATGCCAATAAATAAGTGCATGCAATTTTGAGTTGGTAATCCTGTTTCAACTGTGTGCTATGTTCTTTAGTTTGTGGGGTTTGCCTTTAGTACCTTTGCATCATAATTATACAAGATAAATAGTTTTTCAAATCCCACTTTCACAATCATTGCGCAATGAAGAATAATGATAAAGAAGTTATTGCTTCTGGTTGGTTTGGACTGGAACATCACAGGGAAATCCATACGGTTGACTTTTACCGTCATATTGGAATGGAAACCTTGTGTGCCCTCTATCCTGATTTGTTCAAACCGGAAATCTGGTTATCTGAAAATCCACCGAAGATAACCAAGCCTAAAAAGAAGTTAGTTAAGCGAAATAAATAGATTCAGCCGTTTAAAAAGTCAGTACCCAAATGAAAACGGATACTGGCTTTTGTTGTTTAATAAATAAAGTATATCTTTGTGTTATAACCCAATAAATATGTTATGCCTGAAATAAGCAGATTCTATGGAATAATTATAACTATGTTCATCAATGAACATAATCCCCCTCATTTCCATGTGGAATATCAGGATTATAAAGCAATGATAACCATAGAAGATGGAATTGTAATGGGAGCTTTACCCCGGCGTGCTTTGAATTTAGTGTATGAATGGTTAGATTTGCATAAGGATGAATTATTGGAAAATTGGAAACGTATAGAGTCTAACCAGAATTTACAAAAAATAGAACCATTAAAATAAAAGGTCATGTTGCAGTTAGTTTGGGTTACAGATGCCCAATATATGGGTGGTTATAAAATAGCAGTTACTTTTAATGACGGTAAAAGTAAAACCGTTGATTTGGAATCTCATTTGACAGGTCAGGTTCTTTCTCCTTTGAAAGATTTGGATTTGTTTCGTACTTTTAAAGTGACAGGTTGGACTATTGAATGGGCTAATGGTTCAGATATAGCCCCAGAATTTTTATATAATTGCTGATTACCTGAATGATAAATAAAAGCCGTATTCCTTTTTTATTGGGAGTACGGCTTTTTTGTCTGGTGGACATTTTTAAAAATTCAGTCCTATATAAGTTTTGAAATTTTTTCCACCAACTCCGGTTTCATAGCTATAAGTCTGTATGCTCCACCTTTAGCGTTAGAAAGACAAGACTCATCGTAATAATCTTTAATCGTATGGTCTGTTAGAGTGAAATATACCTTTTCTGTTCCGGCTTTTATTCCGTATTCTTTGAAAAAGATTCCATGAGCCTTGAATATAACTTTTAGCCTTTCCCGTATTGATTTTATGGGTATATATTCTTCTCTTTCTACTTCCGGCTGAAATTCTTTCCATATATCCCTCACAACGGATGCTTCAAATCTTTTTTCCTTAGCTTGTTGCTCTCCGTAAGATTTTATCATCTTATCCATTTTTCCTTTTTGATAATCAGCCTGTTCAATTCCAGCTTTCCCGATAGTATTGTAGGCGTTGATAATGTATTCCGCATCCTCAAACTCTTTAAGTATTTCCGTCTGGGCGTCCATGTCATAATCCGGTTCGGTTGCCTGTAACTGGCGCAATCTTTCCAAATGGCTGACAATCTTTTTCCATAAATCCTTCTTGCTTGCCTTCCGCATGTACATCTTATCGTCCTCTCCGACCCCTTTGGTGTCATCGGTAAAATTGATATTGAAATGTCCTGTGGCAAGGTAGGCATCCCGTAAATTTATAGCCGAAGTATAGTATCTTTTCACCCTTTCCTCATTATAGAGGTTATCCACTGAAAAATAATTCAGATGCTTTTCTTCATCCAGTAATAAGGCATAATTCACTCTCTCCATATCCTTTAATATAGCTTTCTTGTCGGTGTCGGTTGTGGCTTCGCTGTATCTTTCCATGAGCGAACAATGGGTAACTTCATACTGTCGGATAGTGGAATCAATTTCTTCATCGGTCTTAATCTCCATTTCCTCATTCGTATTAGAAATAACGGTCAGCAAATTGTAAGTATTTCCGTCCTCATATTTATTTCTGAATCTTCCCTGTGCCTGTATTGCTTCTGTAAAAGGGTCTACGATTGAGTGGGGAATATTGCAGTTTGACAATAGCAATACGTCCGGTTTTGTAGTCGTAAATATATCTACTGCCGAAAAGAAACGGCAAGTGAAGAAATTGAATTTAGCCAAAGGTAAATCAAGGTTTTCGTAACTATGGCGGAAACTGCAATCTTTCAGCTTCTCCACACTTTCCTTGGAACAGAACACCTTGTATTCCTCTTCCTTTATCACATTCCGGCTCAAGAGGAAATTAATCATTTCATTTATGCCTTGCGTAGTATTGTAAAACACACACACGCATTGGCTGTCCCGGCTCAGTTCCCTTAACTGTTGCATGACTGTCCGGTTAAAACTACGGGTAACAATTAGGCTCATATCTTTCCTGTAATCGAAAGTCGGGGTTATCTTCCACAGTTCAAAACCTTGCTCCCGAAGTGCAGGGTGGCGCATTTGCAAAGGAGTTGCAGATACTAAAGCCTTTCTATCAAATTTAAAGAAATCATTTATAGGCTGTGATATTCGGGGTCTGTAATCCACATCTTGCGTAATCTTCTCACATTCATCGAACAAACAGAAATACTCTTTAAAAATATTGATGTTTAATTCCTGTGCGGCTTCTTTTATATTTTTAAAACTTTCGGGAGTAGTGATTAGCTTTTTGTATGTAATTGACTTATTATTCAAATACTTTTTTATTTCTGATTTTGTACAGAGAGCATATACAGGTAATAAACCATCCTCTCTCTCCGTTTTTCCAATAATAACGGGAACATTCGGCTCTATAATAATAGAGTGGCGTTTAGCTTGAAATAACTCGCAATGAGTTGCTCCGATGCCTGTTAATGTCTTGGCAAGTATCACGTTTGACTGTATTTCATTATAACCTTCCCTTTTTAAAGCATCAATTAAAAATTCTCCTTTGTTAATCAATACATTTATGGTTCTCATAACATTATCTGTTTTTTTGTTTGGGAATCCGTCTGGTGGAAATTTTGAAAATTTGTCCTTCTATATGGTTTTCAAAAAATGTTCACCAACCTTGAAAAACAGACCGGATATATAATCCTGCTTGTTTTCCGGATTCTTATTTGTGCTTCCAACCCTGCTGGAAGCATACAGACAATCGTAATGAGGTGCGCACCGTCAATCATTGATTGCGATACAAAAATATGGGCGTAAAAGGGGGTATTTTATGGTAAATTTCGAGGCTCGAAAATTACGTATATTGGTAATCAGGTAATTATATAGAGAAATAAAGTGAAAAAAGGTCGGTTTTGGTTAGTTGGTAGTCTGTTTTTTGGAAGTCTTTCATTAGCTTGGTAAGGGTAATAATGTTGCTCTTGTCACATACGTTGGCAGTTTCACCTAAAAGATACCCGCAAAAGTGGAGGACACACAGGCAAAGGATGGATTCTGTCTGGGGGTAATACTTTTTAGATGTATCGCATTGTAGTATTTCGCTAAGGATGGTTTTAATGATGATATAGCTTTTATGCCTTTCTGTTATGGCAGCAGGTACACTAATTATAGGTACACCGCCTTGTTTGAAAGTGGGGGTACAAACGTAATCAGTACCATTGAAATTAATTATTTTTTCATAGGGCATATCCATATAATAGTCCTTTTCACAGTGGAATGCAGCAAACAAGGCTTTCAGGATAAGGGGATGGGTAATTTCTTTGCTTTTTCTTCCTGCTGTCATTTTGATTTTTAGCTGGTCGATATTAGCCGTTATGAATTGGTTGGTTTCTTCAATCAGGTCAGTTATTGGCATTTGCCTGTCTGCATAAATACCGTTGACTGAAAAATACAGGAATACCAGAAATCCCCAGAAGGCCTCTTTACGCAGGGACATTCTTTCTTCTGGTGTTAGTGTTATTTGTTTTTCATGCTCCTGTTGGTTGGCGTAAGTATGAACAGCATCCTCTCCCCAGTTTATATTTTCAAGGCATTGCTGTAAGTCTGTAAAGTTGTAGAATGCCCTTTTGTTGAAGTTTTTAGAGAGGGAGGCGACAATGGTATCGTATTTTGCCAGAAATATATCCAGTTCACCGGATGGCAGTAAATAAGGCTCTCCGTCTTCAAAATCAACGTCAGGAAAATATTTATTACAGTATTGCTGTACGTAGATAGCTTCTGGTGAATTATATGTCAGTGGCATGGTGTAAATTTTTCAGATTGTATATAACACCCAAAAATAAAAAAAATACCCCCTCACTCCAATAAAGAAGTGAGAGGGTTACTAAGTTAAAGTAAATTGCTCATGGCTGCGTCTACCTGTTCGTTTTCGAAACTGTCAAGGTAAATCTGGGTTACTTTTTCGCTGCTGTGTCCCATTGCTTCGCAAATAATTGAAGTATTGACACCTGAGCGTTTCAGGACAGTCGCGAATGAGTGACGGGCTACATAGGTGGTCAAGTCGATAGGTAAGTTTAATTCTTCGCCTATTGCTTTTAGATTTCGATTAATACTTTTAGCTACTTGCCTTATTCTATTCCTTTGTTGGCTCTCTGTTAAGGGTTGACTTGATAAGATTGGGAATAGATAGGGGTTATTAGTCGATTTGTATTTGTTAATGATTTCTATTGCTTGGGCTTGGAGTGGTAAGGTGATTAGTTGCTTAGTCTTTCGGCGAATATATGATAGGCGATTGTCTATAATGTTATCTTCTTTCAAAAAAGCAATGTCTTTAAAGTTAATACCACCCATGAAATAAGAAAATGCGAATAGGTCTACGGTTAGCTGTCTGTAACGACACTTTTTAGATTGGGCTTGATAATTGATTATTTCTAATACGTCATTTTTGGTAAGTGCCCGTTTTGCTGTATCTTGATGTAATTTTGATACTTTATAACTTCTAAACGGATAGCACTCTGGTTTCACAAACTGCTTTTCCATTGCAATATTATAAACAGCACGAAGTGTCCTAAAGCGAATGCCAATGGTGTTTTCTTTGTTACCAATATTGCGTAACCATGCTTCATACTTCTGTAACCATTCTTTGTCTATCTCTGAAAAATATATATCAAGATGCCCATTGAAATTGAGTAAAGAATGATAAACGGTTTCGTGTGATTCTGCATAGCCTAATCGTTTAGCGTCTTTTAGTTCCTGTATGCGCTCTATAAATAACTCTCCAACTGTTTTGCGTTTCGTGGGATTAGTCACTTTTTGAACCAACGATTTGGCAGTAAATTCTTTGTTCTCTATCTTTAGTTCGATTAGTTGCTCTTGATACTCTTTTGTTTTCTCTGTGATTAATCGAAGTATAGCATCACGATTAGGGCAATTACGTTTGGGCTGATTCTTTTCAAAATCCCAATACTTAGCATCAATCGAAACTCCAAGACCTTGATATTTTCTTTTACCTTGTTTGGTAACTCTTAGCATTAATGGACTCTCTCCATTCAATAGTTGTTTATATTTGTAGCATACTACACTTACAGTTACGCTCATATTAGTTTATGATACGTCTACTGGAAAAATCACCTCATGTCAACCCAGATGTCAACTTTCAAACAACTAAAACATACAGAGTCCCGTTTTTCGCTCTCTCTACGGAGGATGCTCGAGTGGTGGAATCGGTAGACACGCAGGACTTAAAATCCTGTGGCCATTGCGGCCGTGCGGGTTCAATTCCCGCCTCGAGTACCACAAAATCAGGAGGTTACAGAAATGTCACTTCCTTTTTTTATGTTCTGACCCCACCTGTATTTCCTTGGTTTTAATTGAGTTTTGACAAGCTGTTTTAGCTATGTTTTAGCCAACTAAAACACATGAACGCTTCAATATCAGTCATTTGTTACAAATACAAAACACTGAAAAACGGAGAATGCGCTTTAATGCTCCGTATTATCAAAGACCGCAAAAGCAAGTATCAAAGTTTAGGATTATCTATCCCTCCTCAATTTTGGGATTTTGAGAAGAACCAACCAAAGCGTAATTGCCCTAATCGTGATGCTATACTTCGATTAATCACAGAGATGGAAAAAACGGTACACTCTCTGAAAAATGAGAAAAAAAATAAGCCTCCCTAAATTCAGCAGACTTATTTTTCGGGAAAACCATTTCTGATTACTTTTTACACTCACAGTTACAAATAATGACAGGAGCTTCCGGAAAATCAAGCGGAAGGCGGGTTGCATTAGTCATATAATTGGTAATGGCAGACATTCCCACCAGCATAATCAAATCCACCAGACAGGCATCGCTATATCCTGCCTGGTAAAACCGGTCTGTCATTTCCGGACTGATTTTTCCCCGGTGAGCCACCAGCTCACAAGTAAAGTCCACCAAAACACTCAATTTATCATCCCACGTCACATGTCCCTTCCGAATCGCCTCAATCTGTTGTTCCGTCAAACCGGCCTGTTTGGCTAAAGCCGTATGTGCAGCAAGACAATAGGGATTCTGATTCACTTGACTGGTGACCAAATGAATGGCTTCGGTTTGTATCGGACAAAATACCGTGGGAACAGCCATAAAATCCAAAAAGCGTTTAAGAGCCGTTTCCGAATGAGTCATATATGCATACACATGAGGAATAAACCCCATAGACTTCTCGATAGCATACAGTAATCTGCGGTCATGCTCCAATATCTCTTCCATTTTCGGTATCCTAAATTCTTTTCTCATCATTATTAATTTTTCATTATATACGCAACCTCTCTCTTCAACGTTACCTCCCGTTTCGGCTAACCCGGAAGACAAATTTATTCCGCCACATCATCCATTTTTACTATAAATCCTCACGAATAATTCATTTGTTTTGTGTAAGTTTGCACATCTATAATACAGTTATTTTTATCATGAGAAAAGACGAAAGATACAATAAACGTGGTGTTTCCGCTTCCAAAGAAGATGTACATCATGCCATAAAAAATATAGATAAAGGTATTTTTCCACGTGCATTTTGTAAGATTGTCCCCGATTATCTCGGAGGAGATGAAAACTACTGCAATATCATGCATGCCGACGGAGCCGGTACTAAATCCTCGCTAGCATACATGTATTGGAAAGAAACCGGAGATTTGTCAGTATGGAAAGGGATTGCACAAGACGCCCTGATCATGAACATCGACGATCTGCTTTGTGTCGGAGCGGTAGATAATATTTTACTTTCTTCTACCATCGGACGAAATAAAAACTTAATACCCGGCGAAGTAATTGCCGCCATCATCAACGGTACGGAGGAATTGCTAAGCGAATACCGTAAATTAGGGGTCAATATCTACTCTACCGGAGGAGAAACCGCAGATGTAGGAGACTTGGTACGCACCATTATTGTGGATTCCACCGTAACTTGCCGGATGAAACGCGAAGATGTGATTAACAACGCCAATATCCGTCCCGGAGATGTAATCATCGGACTTTCCTCTTACGGACAAGCCACCTACGAAACAGAGTATAATGGCGGAATGGGCTCAAACGGCCTGACATCTGCCCGCCACGACGTCTTCGCCAAATACCTGGCAGAAAAATATCCGGAAAGCTACGATAATATGGTTCCCGACGAACTGGTTTATGCCGGCCAATGCAAACTGACCGACTCCATTGAAAGCGTAGGACTAAACGCAGGCAAACTGGTTCTGTCACCGACACGCACCTATGCCCCTGTAATCAAAAAAATAACAGACCTATACCGCCGTCAAATCCACGGTATGATTCATTGCTCAGGAGGTGCCCAGACAAAAGTGATGAATTTCGTAGAAAACATGCATGTTGTAAAAGACAATTTATTCCCAGTGCCTCCCTTGTTCCGTCTGATTCAGGAACAATCCGGCACTCCATGGGAAGAAATGTATAAAGTCTTCAATATGGGACACCGTATGGAGATTTACACAGACGAGGAATTAGCCGATGACATCATTGCCATCTCGAAGAGTTTCAACATTGACGCCCAGATTGTCGGCCGTTGTTACGACAATGACGAAGGCGAAGGAAATAAGCTTACCATACTCAGTGAATTCGGGAAATTCATATACTGAACGGTAGGTTTGATTCGTAAACTTTATATATAAAACGAAAGGATGCCCTATGCGGACATCCTTTTTATTGTTCCAATAGTTTTTCAACTTCAAGTTTCAGTCTTGGAAGGTGATTCACAACAATACTCCAAAGGATATCCGCAGACAAGCTGTCATATCCATGAATAATATAGTTCCTGGCATCCACTATCTTTCTGGAATTTGTAATCTGAATCGTTGATTCTATTTTCAAAATCCGATTCATGGCCTCTCCAATAATCTCAATATTCCGTTCAATAGCACGCCTAAGACATAAATTACTAAAAAAATTATCAAACAGTTTAGGTCCATCCCCCAGAAAATCTTCAATTTCTTCAATAGCGATCAATATATCACTTAACTGCTTCTTGATAATATCATCCATAAATCAGAGTTTTAGTTTCGTCCACACTTTTCTTCAAATACGGATTCCGGATTGTTTGTTCTTCCAATAAATCAACTTTCCTTTTAAAAAGGTTCTCCAAGGCATATTTCAAATTGAAATAGTTATCAAAGTAATCAGTAACATGCTCTTTATCAAAATTTACAACAAAGTCAATATCACTTTCTTCATTAAAACGGTCTGTCAACACGGAGCCAAATACAAAAAGCTTGACAACCTTATGTTTTTTACACAAAGTCTTTATTTTTTCTATATTACTCTTTATTAACCTCATAACAATAGCGACTTTTCACAAATATAATGATTATCCATTATTCCTCAAAGAGTAAGTTGCAATTATTATTCACCTCCACAATAAACCTACAAAATCGTCCATTCCGCTAATTCGGGAAATTCATATACTGAACGGTAGATTTGATTCGTAAACTTTATATATAAAACGAAAGGATGCCCTATGCGGACATCCTTTTTATTGTTCCAATAATTTTTAATCCAGTTTTCACTCCGGCACAGATTCACAACAACATTCAGAAGGAATACTCAATTAAAAAATACCATATTGTTCGGATTCAGGCTTCCCGTTGTGATTTCTTTCACAAATTCGCCTGTTCGGGTAAACCGGTATACATCACCGTTATTGTTGTAATCCGATATGCCGATATAAATATCTCCGTTATTCGGGTCTATTTCTATCATACAGACACTTTTCGTTGCCAATTCCCGCGCTTCCGGGCTATCCTGCAGGAAAGAGGTATTATTCAGCACACCGCGCCTGGCATCATAAGTAAAAAAAGTCGTGGTCGACGTATGCGTAGACCAATCCGTCACTGAATTTGCCAGATAAATCACGTCATCGTGTTCTGCCATTAGCGTGGCTGTCGTAATCTCCTCAACGGCATAAGTTCTCGTGTTTATCCGGGACAAGGTATAAGGAACGTTTCCGAGATTTCCGTACGAAATGACATATACATACCCTTCCGCCTCCTGCAAATAATTGGGATTTACTACCACTTCCACCGTTTTCACCACTTCGAAGGTCCTTATATCAATGACAGACACCGTGTTGTCTTTCCCCCATCCGGAGTTGGCTACAAATAATTTATCATCTTCCTCCACAATCTGTTCGGGATTCTTCCCTACCTGTACATACTTTTCAATTTTCAAATCCGCTGCGTTAATACGTACCACTTTGCCGCTATACAGCGTCACATATAACTTCCCGTCTTCCGCCGCCATATACCGCGGTTGCCCGTCTTCTGCAGAAAAAGTCAGAGACGCCACCTCAACCCCGGCCTTATCCAGTTTCACCAAACGGCTGGAACCGTAGACCGTCACATAAACGTAATTTCCGTATTGGATCATATCCAGCCCGGTATCTCCCAATCCCTTGTCATTCTGCGCCATATAAACATCTGCGGTCACAGCATGGGTCTCCGGATTATACACGGAAATCCCGGCATTATTATTTCCGCTCTTCCCTTGATTCAGGATGAACACGCCGGTCGTTACCTCATCATCATCGTCATCGCTGCAAGAGGTAAGGCTTACCCCCAGAAACAACGTACACAGTACTGCTAAAAATAAACTTCTGAATTTCATTTTTTCCTATTTTAAATTAAACATCTCAGAATCGTAAGGTTGCCGACAACCGGTAAGAACGTCCCGGCATCGGATAGTATTTGATAATATCATACTGTTCATCCGTAAAATTGACCAGCTCCGCCTGCAAACGAAGACGAAAATTTTTTCCGGTAAATTCACGGGACAGGGAAAACGTGTGTTCCGCATACCCCTCTATCCGGTTCGCCGGAATATTCTGCAACAAAACATACCGCTCCCCCACGCCGATAACCGTATAAGCCATATTCACCCACGGCGTCCGCACCTGCAAGGCACCGCTGCCCGAATGGCAAGGCGTGTAGGGTATCTGTTCCTTATAATTTTTACTTTCTTTATCTGTCACATCAATGGCTTTCTGCCAGGTATACCCTGCCGAAAAATGCAAACCGATCCGGTTGTACAGGGGTATTTCCGCCCTGACATTCACCTCCGCTCCGGTAATGTCGGTTTTTCCCAGATTGAGCATTTTCCACACGTAAGTAGAAGGGAACGCGACAATCTTATCCGTAACCCGGTTATAATACACATCTGCCGTCACCGACAAGAAATCCATAAAACTCCACAGCGTGCCGCTCCACGTGATTCCCCCGCTATACTCTCTTGCCAATTCGGGCCTTAATCCCGTATTGCCCATCCTTAAATAATACAAATCGTTGAACGTAGGCACCCGGAAAGTGTTTTTGTATAAAAAGCGCAGATACAGATTCCGGTCCTGCCACGGACGCAAAGCCAAGGCGGCAAAAGGAGTGAATTTATGGCGATTTTCGGGTCGCTCACCGCTTTTTACCTTTTCCGTAACAAAAGTATTCAGCACATTCGCCGTCACCGTCAGAAAACGGTAATGATATTTTAAAGCCAAAACGCTACAAGAGGTATAACGGGTAGGGAAAGGACAATCCGGCAGGTTGTTCCACAATTTGTTCACGGCAAAATCCGTTGCCAACGACACCGTCAGATGTTCCGACGGCACATATTGCACCGTAGCGGTTCCGTAATATTCCTGCTGCCTGTTCCTGTCTTCCTGTTTGCCTCCGTCATACTTTACATTTATATCCTGATACCTGTTCCACGAATAATTGTATTTCAAAGCACCCTTCAATGCCCAGCGCGGATTGAAATGCTTTTCGTAGCCTGTCTGGGCAAAAAAATTCCGGTCCCACAAGCGCTCCTTATTGTAAGGATTGTAGAAAATCACCCCACCTGGCAATCCCCGCTCCGACTGGAAATAATAGGCTTTTGCCGTTAACCGGCTACTATCGCGCAACAGGCTGTACAGATTGGCCTCCGTATGCCAGGATAAAATATCGGAATTATAGCGTTTTTCGCGGGTGACCGATTTCCCGTTTTTCAAGGCAAAAGGATAGGTACCGTCCGCCCGCAGGAAATCGCCGTCCACGGACAGGCTCGTCCGGGAAGCAAGCCGCCGGGCATAACGTAACGAAGGATTCACCAAACCGAAAGAGCCGCCTTTCATCCGCAATTGCAGACTATAATTCCGGTTTTCCCGGAATTCCGGCCGTTGTGTCTGAATACTCAACACTCCTGCCGAGGCAAACATCCGGGCAGGCTGGAAAATATCGTCTTCCTGTCCCACCGCCAGAGTGACCTGCGACACATTGTCGAGCGAGAAGCGCCCGATGTCAATCTGCCCCGCCTGGCAATTGCTTACCGCAATTCCGTCATACATCACTCCGGTATGGTAGGCCCCCAAACTACGCACCGACACCGTTTTCAACCCGCCGATTCCGCCGTAATCCTTTACTGTCACGCCACTAAAACGGCGCACGGCATCAGCCAAACTCTGATAGCCCAAACGCTCCATCTCCGCGCCGCTGACCACCTGCAAGGGAGCTGCCGAACGGACAACCGAAGGACGCCGGATTGCCGACACATCCACCTGTTGCAACTCATGCACCCGGGTTGTATCTGCCGTCTGAGCAGAAACCGGACAAAAACCGCCACCCAAGAGGCAAAGCACCAACCGATAAAAAAACAAACGCACCAAAACCCCGTTCCGTTTAAAGAGTCATTACTACGCTTCAGAGGGAAAACAAGAATAGGAAAAAAGAAAACCTACGCCAAAACGTAAACCTGATATTTCCATAGCTCATTCCTCGAAAGCCATTGAAAAAATCGTTTTGCAGGTCTTCTGACTTACCCGGTCCAGGCGCCTTCCCATCTCTGCAGAGACAGTGGCTAAAGTATGCCTGACCCCTTATAGGCTTACAGCAGCGGGACTGTTCAGGATTCTCACCTGATTCCCATTTAATCCTCCCCGCCAGACAGCAGTTCGGAACAAAACGATACAAAGATACAATTAATTTTGATATTTATACACATCTTTACCCCAACCCGCGATTTTTTTCCGCTACGCCCGGAATGATTTTCAGAACCGGCTTCCGGGAGCAGCGAAAGAACAGGTGACAGAGCCGGACTAAGCCTCCCTTTGTGTCCTATCTCTCCGGTCGGGAATGTTCCCCATCCCTGAGAATCGTACGGATGCGTTGTTTCAGGTTAAGCTGTGCACTATCGACACTGGCCCTCCGGGAGGGTATAAACATATCCTTATACTTAGCTTTGGTAATCCGGAATTTCATCTTTTCCATACTACCGGAAATATCCATCCCTGCCCGAAATGGCAAGGGAGATTTTAAGAGGGAAATATGATATTTAAACGTCATGTCTATGTTATGTTCCCCACCAACTGCCGCTTTATAACGATCAATTTCTATCAAAAACGGAAAAATCTCTACCGTACCATCTTTCACAGCCAAATCAACAGAGATACTGTCTATCATATTCCGTTGTTTATTCTTAAACATCAACATCTTGGAAATTTCGGCAAACGTCTCGCCATCCATCAGTACCAGATCCCGTCCATCCAGATAAGCAGCCGCCCGTAACGTCGGCAAATCAATCATCATCGTCGAATCCAGCCACGCATCAGCCGCCATATGAAAATTCACCACTCCCTCAAAAGAACGCAACATAGGGAAAAGCGTATCCAAGGCAGGCAATAGTCTCACAAGACTGTCTATCCGGATGTCATGCATTTGTAAAGCAAAACCGGCATACGCCTTTATCGTATCCGTTGCCTTATAAATAGCCGAAGTGCTCATATTAGCCGCAGAGGAACGCAATTCCAGATCCGACAATTCGATACACTGATTCCTCATCACTACCTCTCCATGTATACTGTCCATTTCCAACTTCCCGAACAACACTCTTTTAATATCTGTCTGAAAAGTAAAGTCTATTCCGGGAGGGACCACAAACAGAGCATTCTTTCCCTCATAGACAACAGAGTCACCCACAACCTCCAATTGGTCGAAATCATCACTCATTCCATCTCCGGCAACCGTATCTCTGAACCCGCTTTCCACCCTTGCACGATAGGCCGTTCCCGCATCCAAAGCGTGCATCAATTGATTACAGTCTATCCGGTCTGAAGTCACCAGCAATTGCGCTTTCAGCGTATCATGACGGAAAAAAGCACGTGCCATATTCTCAATGCTCCCCGTCAAGCGCAAATCAGAACGTCCCAAACGCAATACTGCCGAATCCAATTGCACCTCGTTCATATTAAACCGCAAACGGGTCCCGGGCATCCTCATCCGCAAAGGAAAATAAGGCGTATAGGCCCTCATGCCGACAAAATCCACATATCCGGACGGACGCCATATCTTTTCATTCCGGCGACTGCGGACAGCTTCTACTTTGGAGTCCACCCTGGCAAAACTCAAACGATTTCCCAGCATTCGCAAACGCAGGCTATCCACCTGTAATTGCGCTTCTACCTGAGGAATCTTTTTATCTCTTTTCCAAGGCTTCAAAGAAGCCTTCACATCAGCACTTTTCAAACCGACCAACAAAGTATCCCGGACAATAAATACCATTCTTCCCAAATGCAGGCCGGAACTTACCGAAGCGACAGCGGTCGTATCTTTCAAAGGAGAAGTTTTCAAAGTCAAATAAGTGGTGTCCATCAGCAAGCGGACTTTATTCCGGATATGTACATCCATTCCGGAATATCCTACCACCCCATTCAACAAATCCTTTCCCTGAAGAGTCTTCTCATTTTTACGGTTGGAAGCAAAAGCCAATGTAGCAGACTTCATCTTCATCACAATACTGTCCTTCGGAATAAAAATCTCCACCCCCTTCATCCGGCAATATCCACCCACATTCAGTTTGCCGTAATCCGCACAGAGTATATCACTGACTTTCACATTCGTTTTCAAGAAAGTATTCAGCATACCTTTACACGTGATACCATCCGTCAGCGGAAAAATACGAGTCAAATCACCGAAATTAACCTGAGCTTCTATTTGAGTTTTTACCAAAGGGTCGGTCAGCAAATGTTCTATATCTCCTTTTATATCCACATCTGTCCCTCCGCCCTGAATACAAAACTGCCGCAACCGTATATAAGAATCCTGTTCTTTTTGCAAATCCACGAACGCATACAAATCCACATTCAGGGAATCAATCTGTGAAGGCATTCCCGGATAAGCGATATAGCCATCTTGAATCCGGAACTCCGAAGTGAGCAAAGGAATATTCTGACGGCCGTAAGTTCCTTTCACTTCCCCTTTACACCACACCTCACCGCGAACATCCACCCCTTCCGCCTTTTGCAAAACAGCCTCCGGTATCAAATCCAGCAAAGTTTTCAAAGAAGGAATGTGAATACCATATTTTAAATCCACCCCAACAGTCCGGTTGACCGTATCTCCCCTAAACACCCCCCCGGCACCAAAACGCAAACCATTTACATCAAACACAGCTTTATCCAAAGTATAAAGTAAGGAATCCCTGTTTACCCGCAAGCCAGTCGTCACACTCAACGCCAAACGGTTCACCAGCAATTTTCCCTCCTGCCAGAATAAAATATTATCGGTAGAAAAATTCACTTTCAGGCGGGAACGCCGCTGTCCCAGCATACCGTCGATTCCCAGATTTAAACCGGTTAAACGGGCATATAAATGAGTATTCCGGTCATCAAAAATCATTTTCCCATCCCGAATGCGCACATTCTTCAAACGCAACCGGCCATTAAACCCCGTAGAATCTGCCGTCAATGAATCTTCTGCCACAACTTCTTCCGTCTCTTTTACAATATTCCAGTTGGCCTTTCCTGACGAGTCCACATAAGCATAAATATCCGGTCTCTCCAAAACAAAATCCTTGACCACAATACGGTTTTTAAACAAATAGGCCATCGGATTAACGGTAATCAGACCAGATTCAATCCGCATCAGCGAATCCCGGGTCTGAGGAATAAACATACCGGAACTATCCCGACTACAACGGGAAACAACAGAAACATCCGTAATCCGCAAACCAAAGTCCGGAAAAGTAGAAAAAAAAGTCAACTCCATATTTCCGATACGGACATCTGCATCCAAGTATGCATTAGCAGTTTTTTCAACCCAAGGCGTTAATTTAGCCGGAGTAAATATAAAATGAATCCCAACCCCTACGACCACCACTATGAACACCCATATAACCAGCAGACTCCATAAAGTTTTTTTAACCATTCGTCTGCCCCATGATTTCTTTTCTTTGCCTGTCATTATAAACACAAATCAATAGATCAAATATTTCTCCCTGATTTTTCTGAAACGCTCTAACCCGGGAGACCACGAAGACCGGATTTCCTGCTCACTTTTTCCTGTTTCAATATCTTTTCGTAATTGAGCCGTACCGGCCAGTTTTTCAAAAAAAGGTGTAAAAAAAGGCTCCGTACCGACATAATTCCGGCAGGCCTCCAGCAACCAGTCCAATCTTAAACGCTTTCCTGCCCTCACTTCCTCATACTTATCCCTCAAATCCCGGCCATAACACACTTTCCCAAAACACTTAGGAGATTTACTCATGCCCGGAATACTCCGGGGAGTAAACGAATAAGGCATATCTTTCAAACAAGGATGACCAAACACCTGGAAAGGGACATCAGTTCCCCGGCCTTCGCTGACCACCGTTCCCTCAAAAAAACAAACTGAAGGATACAACATCACCGACACTTTATCCGGTAAATTAGGCGAAGGTTTAACCGGTAGTTCCACCGGCATTTCCCGGTTCCAGTTCCCGCAAGGAACGATTTTCAAATCGCATTTCACCCCATTTTTCAACCACCCTTCTCCGTTAATCATCCGTGCATACTCCGCAATCGTCATACCATATACCACCGGTACGGGATGCATGCCGATGAAAGAACTGAATTTCATATCCAATACCGGACCATCCACATAAAATGCATTAGGATTCGGACGGTCCGTCACAATCACTGGAATCTGATTTTCGGCACAAGCCTCCATCACATAATGCAAGGTGGAAAGATACGTATAGAAACGCACCCCGACATCCTGAATATCAAAAATCAGAACGTCTATTCCTTTCAAATCCTCAGGTAAAGGCTTTTTTTTCTTCCCATATAAAGAAATCACCGGTAAACCTGTAACTTTATCCTTATCATCTCTCACATTTTCGCCGGCATCGGCATCTCCCCGGAATCCATGCTCGGGACAAAATATTTTAACAACCTGAGTTCCTTTTTGCCTCAAAAAATCAACCATATGCTGTCCATGGGTAACCGAAGTCTGGTTAGCAACTACCCCGACTCTCTTACCCTCCACCCATGAAGCATACATGTTAAAATTCTCAATTCCAGGTGTAATGGCATAAAGCCAACTGCACATCAGCACAAAACACCACAAACCTAAAAACTTTTTCCGCATTACTTTTTCTTTTCCTCCGGAAAATCTATCTGCATAGAATAAATGATACTTTCCACCTGACGCATCATATTCCGTTTCTTACCTTCCGGAGCATACACATATCCCATCATATAAACCACCCGTTCATTCTTCTGGTCCAATACGACATTCAAAACAAAAGGCCCTCCCATAAAATCGTTCACTACAGTCCACAATCCTTTCATCAGCACAGCATAATGTTCTCCTTCATACTGGTAAACGGCAGTCATCATCGGCGTTACCATATCCAGTGCCATCCAGGTATTATTTAAAGGCCCGGGAATATATTTTTTCAGTTCCTCATTCACCTTATCCTGAATAATCCGGTAATTCAACTGGCTTTCATCTTCATACCGCTCCTGAAAGAAAATAATTCCCTTGCTATCCACCCGGGTTTCCGATGAAATCCACACAAAATCATTGGTATCTTTATTGATATTGTACCCCCCCGGGCAATGTAAAAGAATATCATATTTATTCTTAAACAAATTAAAAATCTTTTTATCCGGAGTTTTTCTGTACACCTCTATCAAACGGTCCCGCTCGGCTTTCAGATACACTCCCATCATTTTCTCTTTATTGGCATCGAAAATCCGGAAGAATGCTTCTTCATCCGGTGCGGTAATCTTAAAAATTTTCTGGCTTTTAGCCCAGGGACTATCAAAAAAATGGACAGAAGCGGAATCCGCTTTTCCGGATATATTGACTAACAGAAGGTTCCGGTGAGACTTCACATTTTTCTCAAAACGGGCAGGAGGTAAGTTCAGAAGGTCAAAAATAGGTTCTCCCTGAGGCAACCCGATCTGTGCCTGGCCAAAAAACTGTTTTATCGTATCTCCGACAGCCCCGTCCCACAATGCTTTAGGCATAATGACCATCAATTCATTCGTAGCTCCGGAAACAGGAGACAGCATTGATTTTCCGGCTTCCCCCCCCTCTTTACACGACCACACAGAAACCATGATTACAACAAACAAAACATAGAATACTTTTTTCATAACTTTCACTTTTAGTTATTGTATTATCTCTCCCCGATGCCTATCTTGCTTTCAGACCAATCCAACACTCCTTTCACCGAGCCGACCAGAATTTTTGCTTCCACCATCAATGGAAGCCGGTACTCATCCCTGCTCACCCAAATCTTCATATTTTCACCTCCCTTAAAGACCTCTCCTTCAACCAACAAGGGCGAGAAGACGTAGCATTCCTGCTTACGCCCGGCTATTTTAGTTTTATTTACTCCTAAATAACGGATATATAAATCATAAATTTTACTATCTATTAAAATACGAATCGGTATTAAATCATTTTTTTTATATTGATCAAAATCCACTTCCCTGGTCATCCAGGCAACAGAAAGCATATCATAAGTCTGAGGCAATAATTTCACCGTATCTTTCCGTTTGAATTTCCCGACTCTGTGTACATCTCCCCAAACAACCGAATCCTGATAATCGAAAACATAGTCAAATGTTTTATGGTAATTCCCCTCATGCGCCTTCCTTGAAAACTCATAAGGCAGGAATGTGTCTTTATCATAATGGGATATCAATGTATCACGGATGGTAAAAACCCAATCCCAGGAAGGCAAAGAATACCCCACCGCCTCCAATTTGTTTGCATTGGGATACTTGTCTGACTTGGCTAAAGAAAATTCCACCTGTCCGGCTTTCACCCAAATAAATCCCCAATTGTAATAACCGGTATAAACCAACTGTTCCACAGGCGGATATTTCGTCTGGGCAAACAGGGTTGTTTCCCAACCCAATATCAATATCAAAAGCCAAACTCGTCCCATAATTTTTATTTATCACTCATGCCCTTATACGTAGCCTGCAAATCAAAGGTCTGTTCTATATCGAAATTTTGCTTTACAGAAATTTCTGCCGGCAAATAAATCACCTCTTCCGGCTGACGTCCTTTCAGGAAAAGTCCGGTGTCCCAGACCCCATTCCCATTCGTGTCCAGGATAGCACGGAAACGGTATTTTCCTGCGGGCAGCAAATCAAATACCACTTCTCCGTCCTGCCGGATTTCCTTTTCGCGGAGCACGTTATACTTTCTCTTTCCGTTATCTGATTTACCTGTCTCAGCCTTATAAAGCTGCAAAATAACATTTCCCTGTACCCCTTGTACATTCAACACCACTTTCCCATAGTGTTCCTCAGGATGGACCTTGAATTTTTTAGTCCAGGTATTATTGAAATGCCCGTACCAATCAAAAACGGTCGCGGAATCCAATGTGATCCGGTATTCTTCCCCTGCTTTCCAGGGAACATCTATATACCTTCTGCGGATTCTGAGGCTGTCTTTTCCTACACTAAAAGCAATCGGTTGATAAAGCGTATCTGCTTTCTGTTCCACCCGGAGCAACTGTTGCCACTCCTCATCCCGGAGTGGGCGGGCAAACTCCAGCCACAACCGGGCGCCCAAATCAAAATCGTTCCCTGCATTGGTTTTTATTTCCACAAACTCAATAGGTCGCTTTCCCCCCTCTTCCTCATCCTGTTTTTTTCTGGCCTTTCCTTCCGCCTTTTTTTTCTCCTTAAAAGTATACCGGACCGTATCTGCATACATTACCCGCTGTCCCACACTATCCGTTCGCAAATACGACAAAATCACATTAAACGTATCTCTTTTATAGACCAAAGAATCCTTAATCCATAAAGTGATGGTATCATTCCCAGCCGAATGCTCTTTGATATACCAATCCTCCGGCAGATAAGGCAGGGGCAAAGTATCCCACAAGCGGACTCCAAATTCATTTTCTCCCGGAATACTGAAAATAAACTCCAGTTTTTCCCGTGCCTTACGCTCATCATTCACCATATACAACTGGGTAGACTTTTCCTGGAATATACGGAGATACAGATTACTGGGCCCAAATCCCATATACTGGGTCGTCACCAAACTGTCCGAAGTGGTCGTGTCACGCCCCACAATACTCTCTATAATTTTAATCGTATCTGTTTTTTCCATCAACATAAACCGGGGCCGTACCACCGAATCCAGAAAAGCAAACATTTCCGACTCCGGAGTGTATCTGTAATCGCGGTTATTATCCTCTACGGCAACAATACGGTAAGTCGTATCCCTTAAATTAGTCACTCTGAAAAAACCGGAACTATCGGTCAAAGCCACATAATCCGGCAACTCCAGCAAAGGCATAGAATCGGCAGCATTGGAATAGAGTTCCACATACACCCCCCTCATCGGTTCCCCTGACTCCGCATTTACAACATTTCCTGCCAATTCCAGGGAATCAATAACCGGACCTGTCGAAAAAACATAACGGTAATATCCGAGAGGATTTCCTTCGTTATTGTCCGCTATAGCATCCCCGAAATCCAGACTATAAGTCGTATTAGGCCGTAAAGTATCCTGAATCTCCACCTGAATATACTTCCCTTTCAAGCGAACCTTCGGTTTTTTGTTCTGAGGAGGAGAGATAATAAATTTTTTATCAATGTCTTTTAACTGAACAAACTCGTCAAAATAAATCTCTATCCGTTTCTTGCTAAAATCCGTGGAAAAAGAAACCGGATTTTCATTCACCACTTCGGGAGGAGTCGTATCTTTAGGTCCTCCCTCAGGATAACCGCGATTGGCACAAGCATATACCAACCCCGTCAACAATACGGTTCCCAACCATTTCCAACAAAAAAAAGCCTGACAATTCCGGTTCATTACTTTCTTACTTTACTCTTTTTTACTTGATTTACAAAGATAAGTTATAAAGGGAAAAAGGAAAAGGTTAAAAGTAAAAACTTCTGCCCAAAAGCAAAAAAGACAAAAGCAATCAAAGTGTTTTACCCAGGCACCCCAGACTAAAAGTCACATTCCCGGCTTCAGCCAGCACCTGCAAACATGATCTTAACGTGGCACCGGTAGTAATCACATCATCCAGCAACAGCACATGGCGGCCGGCAATCTTCTGAACATCACGCAATTTAAAAATATCTTCCACATTCTGCTGTCGCTCCACGGCATTCTTTCCGGCTTGAGAAACGTTATTTTTTATACGCACCACCACATCATCCAATATTTCTATTCCCAACACCTCACTCACTCCGCAAGCAATCTCATGAGCCTGATTGAATCCCCTCTTCCTCTCCCTTTTCTTATGCAAAGGAACCGGAACAATACAATCGGCCTGACATTTTCCTTTCATCCGCTCCCCCAGCAATCGCCCCAAATACCTTCCGAGTTTCCGGTAAGACAAATATTTTACAGCATAAATCAGTTTCCGGTAGGGACTGTATTTATTATAATAGAAAAGAGCATACAAACATTGGGGACGGGAAACATGGTCAAAAACTTCCAAAACCTGGTCTGAAGCAGAATAGGCCTCATCTGCAAAAGGGAAGTCGGCCAGACAATGCGAGCATAAATATTTTTCACCCCTCACGAGGCATTTCCCACAGACCAGACACAAGGACGGATAAAACAAATCGGCCAATCCAGACCAACACTCCCGGAAAAAGCGACCAACTCTCTGCTGCAACGATATCCGCATGCCTTGTCTACCCGTAAACAGACAAAACTATTTCTTCAACCGGTAGCCTCTCACCCAGTCAATCTCCATACAGGCAGGAATTCCTTTGTCAGCAGGTGTTTCCGTAGCTCCCAAAGAAAATACAATATACATCGGAACATCCGGAATATTCTCCTTCTCTTCTTTCACCACCATATCATTTATCATCCACACCATTTTCTCTGCCGTCCACTCCAGGGTAAATATATAATATTCATTTGCCAACTCCAGATCGGGTATCAATTGAATATCATTTGTAACAGCCGCCCGGTAATGAAATACCCGCCCCATTCTCACTCCATCGGCCTGGCATTTCATAACTTCCACATGGGGAAGATCCGCATCCCCCAACATCCAGAAACAGGAAGTAACCGCTCCCCGGTTCAGTTTGACTTTCGCTTCAAAACGACCGTAACATTGCCGGAAAGAAGCGGCCGTACTAATCATCCCCGAAGTATAATCATACTTCCGCTCCCGGATTCCCAATTGCCCGTCCCAATACTTTCCGATAATGGATTCTTTCCGGAAATTCAAACACACAGCACTATGACCGAAAGAAACATTATCAGATGAATACAACTGTACGTCTTTTCCGACGCCATAAGTATCATTGAGAAAACGTTCCCCGGCATAATAACGGGTTATCCATTTGGTATGGTCCAAACTCCCCTGGTTAAACTCGTCCTCAAAAACCAGTTTCCAACGGCGCATACTATTAAAATAAGGGTCCTGAAGCAAAGCATTGTATTTTACGATGTCCGGACGTTTTGCCAGTGACTCGTATTCCTCCAGCAATTTATAATCATCCGTAGTCAGGTACCTCTTCTTATCCAACAAAAATTTCCTGTTCTTCTTAAATTCCTCGGATTGGACAAAAGCCGTCAACTGCTCAAATTCCTGAGGTAATTTTGTATTTTTTACTTCGTTATATTCCTTAAAACTCCGGAGATTCTCAAAACGAATCAAAGCGGCAATCTTGGGATGGCGGATAATCTGCCGGTAAGCATTATACTCCACGGCATGCAACTTCCGGTCAAAATCCGCCGATTTTACAATCACCTTTAACTTGATATACTCCTGATATTCTTCAGTATGCTTCACTCTTTCATACCCCTGCAACTCCTGGGAATCATGAATCAGCAAATAAGACTTCAATTTCCTCAACTTCAACAAAGCCTTATATTGCTTCTCAGCAGTATAATATTTACTGTCTTTATATGCCAATGCTTCGATTTCTTTTTTCCTTTTCTTAAAAGCAGGCTCCTTTATTATACTGTCCAATTCTTTATATCTGGCCAGTTCTGCACTTTTTTCCACTTTCACAAACAACTCTTCATCCTCCCGGAATACCGCCCGAAAAGTTTCCGCTTCGTGAGTCGTACGAAGTATCTTATGCTTAGAAAATAAAAACGAAAATAATCCCATACATTCTATTTTAACGCATATTACTGCATTCAGAAACAAAGGTAATGCAAAAAAAATGAAAAGTAAAAGGTAAAAAGTAAAAAGTAGATACGAATCCGTTAAATATCATCTTATTGCTTCACAAAATGATAGGTTATCGTTCCTTTTTGCAGGGCGGGAGCCGAACTTTTTTCATTAAAACGGGAACGTTCAGCCGCATCCACGGCCACCCGCCGCAAACAGTCGTCTTCTTCGGAATCGGTTTCTGTCACGACAGCCTTTTGCACCACCCCTTTCCGGTTGACGGTTATCTCCACAACCACCACACCGCCGAATTCACACTTAAACACAGGTATGGGCAAAAAACGGGCATAACGCTCCTTTAAATTATAACTGACACTACTCTCTCCCGAATAAAACGTAGACTTCAAAGAGTCCAGTTCCTGTTCCCGGCGGTCCCGAAGATGCTGAAGACTATCGTGCTTATAATTTTTATCTTTCTGTGCAACATAACGGCTTCCCCCCTCCTCTTCCAGTTCTTTCATAATTGCATCGACATATTCCTGCACCCGGGCATCTTCTTTCCTTTTCTGTTCAGGAGCATTTTCATTGACCGCCATCGAACGTAACATTTTTTCCACCGCTTCCGCCGAACTTTTCTGCCGGATTTCCTCTTTCCGCTGTTTTTCCTCCTGCTGTTTCAAAAGCTCTTCAGGAGCCGGTACATCCATTAAAACCTCCATTTCAGCATGAACAGCAACCCGGGAAATCTCCATACCCAGCAACAGAATAGCCAGAACAAGATGAAAAATCACTGTTCCCATAATTCCCCGGCGATGAGGAATAACATGTTTCTCTATATAATCACCCCATGACATATTCTTATTCTCTATTCAAACCGTATCGCTTTAATCGGGGTAATCCGGGACACTAACATTGCCGGCGCCAGCAACATCAGGACAGATATACACCACACTCCCGCATTCAAAAGTAAAATATACCAGATATTAAAATATACAGGCACTGTGTCCATATAATAAGAAAGAGGGTCCAGCCGGATGAGCCGGAAATAATACTGAATACCGCCCAACACCAATGCCAGTACATTTCCCGCAATCATTCCCCGTCCGATTAATCCCAGCGCCACATATAAAAATACTCTCTTTAAAGAAACATTCCGGCAACCCATAGCCTTCAATATCCCAATCAAAGCCGTTTTATCCAAAATAAAAATCAGCAAACCGGAAACCATATTAAATCCGGCTACCACCACAATCAAGGTTAAAATCACCCACACATTCATATTAATCAGGCTTAACCAGTCAAAAATCTGTGTAGCAGTTTCCCACAACGAAGTAATTTTGTAAAAGCCATCCTCTCCGGCAACCGGCAAAATAGCATCCAGTTCAGCCTCCTTTTCCGGAATCTCCTCCATATCCTCCAATTCGATTCCGACCGCAGACACCTGGTCCGCTTCCCAACCGTTCAATTTTTGTAAATGCCGCAAATCGCACAATACGATCATATCGTCATACTCCCGGAACCCCGTATCATAAATCCCCTTCACCTGAAACACCCTCACACGGGGCGGGTCCTGGACGAAATGAGCCCTTACTTTCTCTCTCGGCTCCACACCTAACATCTGAGCCACTGAAACAGAAATCAAAATATCATTGGAAGCTTTCGGAGTCTTCAAATCAGGATATTCCCCACTTTTCAAATGTTTCAGATAAAAATCAGGCAAATAAGCAGAATCAACGCCCTTCAATACCACCCCGTGGATTTCACTTTTACTCTTCAATATAGCAGGCATTGTCACATAAGGATATACCTGTTTAAGCGAAGACATCCGTCTAATGCCATTCAGAAGAGTATCATTCACCCGGATTTCGCTACCTGAATAGGAGTTATTATTTTCATAAGCCGTGACATTCAGATGAGACGAAAATCCAGACAACTTTGCCGTAATCTCTTTTTTAAAACCGGTAACAATAAAGACCGATAACAACATCACACATACCCCCAAAGCAATTCCTACCACTGCAATTTTTACAATGGGTACTGAAACAGCTTCTTTCTCACCTCCTTTCAGCAGTCTTCTCGCTATAAACCACTCCAAATTCAAGGACAAAATTTCTTTTAATAACCCACAAATTTAAAGGAAAATAATCAAAGATTAAAAAAAAGAGAATGATTTCAATACATTACCCGCAATCGTTATAAATTCAATTAATTATAAGTTAAATTAGCCATTAAATTGTATTTTTATCATTAATTTTTGTATTATTGTTTCAAAATGGAAGAAACAAACAACATTTGCATATGCAAAATAATCTCATTCACCCCGGGCTAATAGAAGAAACTCTCACCCAATGCGGTATAAGCTCTTTGGATAATGCTTCTATCCGCGACATTGTAAAAGCGGTTAACCTTTTGGAACAAGCTACAGGTGAAAAATTCATCCGAATGGAAATGGGAGTACCCGGCTTACCCCCTTCCCGAACCGGAACGGAAGCGGAAATCCATGCTTTAGAACAGGGAGTTGCACAATTTTATCCCATGCTGGAAGGTTATCCCTTACTTGCCCGGGAAGCCTCACGATTCATCAAAAATTTCATGGATATAGTTATCCAACCCCGGGGAATTATTCCGACCGTAGGCGCTATGCAGGCTTCATATACAGCCTTTATGGCTTTGACTGAATGCCGGCGGGGAAAAGACACGGTATTATTCATCGACCCGGGCTTCCCTGTCCAGAAAACCCAATTGGAAGTCATCGGGAAACCTTATATTGCTTTCGATATATATGAGTACCGGGGCGAAAAGTTGGAAGCAAAATTACGGGAATACTTAGACCAGGGAAATATAGCTACCATTGTTTACAGCAATCCAAACAATCCGTCCTGGGTGTGTCTGACAGAACAAGAGCTTCAGATTATCGGGAAATTAGCCACCGAGTACGATATCATTATTCTGGAAGACCTGGCTTACTTTGCCATGGACTTCCGGCAAGACCTCTCAGAACCGGGGAAGCCTCCCTTTCAACCTACCGTAGCCAAATATACCGACAATTATATTTTCATGATTTCCAGTTCCAAGCTGTTCAGTTATGCAGGCCAACGGCTGGGATTGCTATGCATCTCTGATGCCCTCTTTCATAAAAAATACGAACACCTGAAAGAAAGGTATAAATCAGAAGAATTAGGGTATACCATTACTTACAAACTGATTTATACCCAGACCTCAGGCACTGCCCATTCCCCCCAGTATGCCCTCACTGCCATATTAAAGGCCGCCAACGAAGGACAACTCAACATTCTGAGCACCACGCGGGAATATGGCACACGCGCCGAAAAAATAAAAAAAATCTTTAAAGAAGCTGGCTTCCGCATCGTTTACGAAAAAGACGGAAAAGAAGACATTGCGGACGGATTTTATTTTACCATGATATACCCGGGATATACCGGAGGAGAACTGGCAAAAGAACTACTGCACTACGGTATTTCTTCCATCACCTTACAGGGATGCGGCAGCAAACGGGCAGGTTTGCGGATGTGCGTCTCTCAAATCGGAATGGACAAAATAAAAATTCTGCAAAAAAGAATAGACAAATTCAAACAAGACCATCCACAAACCTGATTTTTTCACACCGCCAACAGGCCTGTGCAAAAAAAGAATCTTTTTTCTTCACATTCCCAGACAGAATGTGAAAGATTAAAAAATAAAATAATCTTTTTTGGGGATTTTCATTTTAAAATATAATTTTATAGCGAAAAGCAATTATAAAGCGTAATAAAAATATACAAATATTCGAAAAATTATAATTTTAAAAACTATGGCAAAATTTAAAGGAGCTATCGTTGTGGACATAGAGCATTGTAAAGGATGCAGTTTGTGCGTGGTGGCGTGTCCGACCCATGTGATTGATCTAAATCCGGACGTAAACGGTAAAGGCTACCATTACGCCTATATGAAAAACCCGAACGCCTGCATCGGCTGTGCCAGTTGCGGACTGGTGTGTCCCGATTCCGTCATCAGCGTGTATAAAAAAGCAGTCGAGTGACAAACATGAAGATTCTAATTACCCGATTACAGGTAGATATAAATAACAAAATAACTAAAATATGGCAGAAGTAAAATTAATGAAAGGTAATGAAGTCATTGCAGAAACCGCCATCCGATGCGGTTGCGATGGTTACTTCGGTTACCCGATTACCCCACAATCTGAAGTCATGGAAACACTGATGTTGCGCAAACCGTGGGAAGAAACAGGAATGGTAGTCCTTCAGGCTGAAAGTGAATTAGCCGCTATCAACATGGTATATGGCGGTGCATCCTGCGGGAAAAAAGTAATGACTTCCTCGTCAAGCCCCGGGATCAGTCTAAAACAAGAAGGGATCACTTACATTGCAGGTGCCGAATTACCTTGTCTGGTTGTGGATGTCATGCGCGGAGGCCCCGGACTGGGCACCATCCAGCCTTCACAGAGCGACTATTTTCAGGCCACCAAAGGAGGAGGGCACGGAGACTATCACCTGATTGTCCTGGCCCCTGCTTCCGTGCAGGAAATGAGTGACTTTGTCGTATTGGGATTCGAACTGGCTTTCAAATACCGGAATCCGGCTATGATACTGGCAGACGGAGTTATCGGACAGATGATGGAAAAAGTTGTTTTGCCGGATTATACCCCAAGATGGACGGACGAAGAAATCGAAAAGATTTCCGGCAGCTGGGCCCTCACCGGAAAGAAAAAACGCGAACGACACGTAATTACGTCCCTGGAGCTGGAAGCCCATCGCCAAGAAGTTTTCAATGAAAAACTGCAACGCAAATACCGCGAAATTGAAGCCAATGAAGTGCGTTATGAAGCCCTGTATTGCGAAGATGCCGACTATATCCTTGTCGCTTACGGTTCTACAGCCCGTATCTGCCAGAAATCCATTCAGCTCGCCCGCGAAGCTGGAATCAAAGTGGGACTCTTACGCCCCATCACCCTCTATCCGTTCCCATACCAACCCATTGCCGGACTTTGCTCGCAGGTAAAAGGTTTCATGTCTGTGGAAATGAGTGCAGGACAGATGGTTGAAGATGTACGGCTGGCAGTCGACGGTAAAGTGAAAGTAGACTTTTACGGACGTATGGGCGGTGTTGTCCCTACCCCGGAAGAGATTGTGGAGGCACTAAAAACTAAATTTATGATCTGATAAACGATAAATCGTCAGCAAATCAATCGTAAATCAAAAAAACGTTTCGTATGGAATTAACAGACATTATAAAAGAGGAAAACCTCGTGCTGAAAAAGAGCAGTCTCCTCACCGACAACATCATGCACTACTGTCCGGGATGTACACACGGAGTGGTTCATAAACTGATCGCAGAAGTAATTGAAGAACTGAACATCCAGGACCAGGCCATCGGTGTTTCTCCGGTAGGATGCAGTGTATTTGCTTACAATTATATCGACATCGACTGGGCAGAGGCAGCCCATGGACGCGCACCGGCAGTAGCCACAGCCATCAGCCGGCTTCATCCGGAAAAATATGTTTTTACCTATCAGGGAGACGGTGACCTGGCTTCCATCGGATGCGCCGAAATCATGCATGCCTGCAACCGGGGAGAAAACATCGTAGTAGTCTTCATCAATAATGCCATCTATGGTATGACCGGCGGACAGATGGCCCCGACAACCTTGCTGGGACAAGTGACCGCCACCACCCCTTATGGCCGCGACGCCAAACTAAACGGCTTCCCGATGAAGATCACCGAATTGCTGGCACAACTTGACGGGACCTGCTACGTAACCCGCCAAAGTGCCGACACACCGGGCGCAGTCCGCAAAACTAAAAATGCCATCAGAAAAGCCTTCCAGAACACCCGTTTGCAGAAAGGCCTTTCTTTTGTAGAAGTAGTCGGGACCTGTAACTCCGGCTGGAAAATGTCACCTGTAGATGCCAATAAATGGATGCATGAACACATGTTTGCCAAATATCCGTTAGGAGACATCAAAGACATTTAAACTGAATATCATAAATTGTAAATTATAATTTTTATGACAGAAGAAATTATTATAGCAGGATTCGGCGGCCAGGGAGTGCTTTCCATGGGAAAGATTCTCGCCTATTCCGGAATCATGCAAGACCAGGAAGTATCCTGGATGCCGTCTTACGGACCGGAAATGCGCGGAGGTACAGCCAACGTAACCGTCATCATCAGTGACGAACGGATTAGTTCTCCCGTATTGAATGCCTTCGATTCGGCCATCGTACTGAATCAGCAATCCATGGACAAGTTCGAGTCATTGGTAAAACCCGGAGGAACCCTGATTTATGACCCCAATGGGATCACCCATCATCCGACCCGAAAAGATATTAATATTTATCAGATAGAAGGTGCGCGGCTCGCAGCAGAAGGCGGCAATCCCAAAATTTTCAACATGATTATTTTAGGTGCATTTCTGAAAGTAAAACCGATTATCAATTTAGACAATTTGGAAAAAGGACTGAAAAAATCCCTTCCGGCCCGCCACCACAATCTGATTCCGATGAATATCGAAGCCGTACAAACCGGTATGAACCAGCTTGTCGTTATAAATCAGATTTAATGATGTATGTTGCGAACATTCCGCAACAACTCTTATCCTCACAGCCGAATGATATTTATTTGTATCATTCGGTTGTTTTATTTCCTCCTTTTGCAATTGATATTTAATACTATTGCCAGCCCACTACTGTTAATCATTTCTTTGATAATCGAAACATCCCATTGAATCAGCAATAGAAATCCCCCTGTTCAGACTCCGTGAACACCGGAAAAACATCAGCTATTCCAATCAAGTCCGGTGCCCGCACACATATTTCCCCAAGGAATAAGTTAATTTAGCCCCAATATAAATTCCGGTAACAAAGCAAAATACATATAAATATTCCGGACAAAGCAAATCTTCCCACCATAGCCATAAGGCCAACGTAACCAGTACAAAAACATAAAATATATAAAAAACAATGTAGCCCCACTTCCGGGCAACAAACGATAATACTTCATCTTTAATCATGGCGGTTATGTTTAATCCTGTAA